>Ga0315315_10000064_pt1 | contig 75975 bp, 68 predicted proteins | sample M140m3416metaG_FD_203699 | JGI IMG/M metagenome (GOLD analysis project Ga0315315, IMG submission 203699) | Ammonia-oxidizing marine archaeal communities from Monterey Bay, California, United States - M1 40m 3416 | ecosystem: Environmental > Aquatic > Marine > Intertidal zone | place: USA...
AAAAAGAAATTATTATTAGTAAGATGAGAAGAAAAAATCCAGATTACAATTCTTTAGGAAAATTTACTAATTTTGGTTCAAAAGAATGTTTGAATCATTCTTTTAGTCCTTTTTATACACAAAACGGGTTAACATTAAAAGATGAATTTCATATCAAAGACCTTATGAAAGAAGGAGAATGTTGTATAAGATGTACAGTTTGTGGTAGAGAAAAAGAGTATATTAAACATAATCATGCTTATAAAGAAGCAGGGATGTTAGTTCAAAATCCTCTACAAATACCTCCAAAAACAGATTACACTCTAAATTTTGATTTTTTAGGACTGACAATAAAAGAATCTATTCCAAAAGTATGTAAAGTAGTCCTAAAAGGAGATAATTTAAAAGGTTTTCCTTGTGGTATCCATAGCAGAATATGTGGAAATGGGTGTGCATATAGAGAATGGTGGGATACAAAAGCTTTTAATAAAAAAGCTAAGGTTTTACAAGAAATTTGTCCTTCTAAAAGGGTAAGAAAAAAATTTGTACCTAAAAGGTTTTATAAAAAAATTCGTGGAAAATATGAATGTGTTAGTGATCATTATAAAGGATTAATTTATGTTAAGAAAGATGGAGTTTTTTGGAGATGGAATAAAAAACCTAAAAAACAATTAGACTTCCTAAAACCCTTTTGTAGAAATAGAAAAGAACCTTCTATAGAAGAGGATTTTATTAAAATATTAAAAATAAAATAAAGACTACATTTAAATGGAATGTCTATCTCTACTTGATAAGATAAGTGAAAAACTTAATATACCGAATATATTACTTTACAATTCTTTTAGAAAATTTAGTAAAGCTCAAAGTAATATACATAGATATTTAAGAACACTTCCACCTAAAAGATTAGAAGAGACAGACGTTATTATTTTTGGTTATCTTCTTAAATTTTTAAATTCTGAAGACATAACAGAAAAAGAACTTTATTCGTTATGGTGGCTGATAACAGCTTTTTATACTGATGACAATCCTTACGGTACTTGGTGGATAGCAAGAGGTCTTAGAATTAATAAACATGAATTTGATAATAATTGTGTAAACCTTTCTTTAAAATTATCGTGTCCATTATTAAAAATAGTAAATAATGAAGTATATAGTAAGGAATATAAAGAAATTTTACTACAATGATTATCAATGGAAGAAGCAACTCAATCTAAAAATAAAAAAAGTGAACCTGAATTTGTGAAAAAGAGAGACATTTCATATCAAAAATGTTTACAAGAGTTGTGTAATCCTTGTGAAGAATGGGAAGATATTTTAGAGGCTGCCAAAAATGAAGTTCTACCAAATGGTTCTCCGAAAAATTCATATAGATGGATATTAGAACAATCTGATGACATTGACATCCCAGAAGATGAATGTAAACATTCTTATATCTTCAGAAGAAGTCATTTTTATAGAACTTTTGATAGAAAAGGAAGTTACCTAAAAAAAGACCTTATTTCTTTTTGGGGACCAAAAGACTATTTTGTTAAGCTAGGGAAAATAGATAAAGGTCAGAATGAAGGTAAGTGGTATCTTTTACTAAAATGGAAGAATTAGATCATTTAATAATTTTAATACGATAATCTTATTTATCGTATTAATATTATTGTTTTATTTATTTAAGATAAAGATTTGTCACGAGTATTTCATCTCTTTTCCTTAATTTATTTAAACGTATTTGTTCAATACGTTCCTTCTTCTTTTTTTTCTCTTCAAGCTCTTTAGGGTCTATTTCTGGAATTGATTTTTCTCTTTCAATAAGAAGTTCTTTAAATTTCTCTTCTATATTCTCTTCTTTCACTTCCCCTAGTTTTGTAGGTTCTTGATATGCTATTTTTAAATCACTCCCTTCTAGGTTATTTGAATTGATACTATAATCATTAATAACACTTTCTCCTAAATTTTGAGCAGTTGTTGGTTTTAAGTATTCGTGAGGTTCTTTATAAATTACTAGGGAGTTGTCAAATTTTATCATTTTAACATCTTCTGCTCCATGATTAAAAAATGAATATCCTTTATTATTTGGGTCATCATCTAGTGTATTAAATTTTTGTTTAATTAGATCAAAATTTTGATTAAATTTTTTGATGTCAAAGCTAGCTTCTTCTTTTGAAATTCTATATTCTTCTTCAAGGATATAATCTACATTAGTTTCAGGAAAATCTTCAGTACTAACTTTTTTTTGTTTCACTAGGGTTTTATAAGCTTGAAATATCATTTGAAAAGCTTCATTTACATCTTCTTTACTCCAATTATAAACTTTTTGATTTCTATCAGGATGTACTGTTCTTACTAATCTTTTATAAGCACAATGTATTTCACCTAAAGATGCATTTTCAGATACACCTAAAATATCATAAGGGCTGAGGAAATTTTCATCCATTGTTTGTTAGCAATGTTTTAAAGTATTTCTTTAAACGAGTATAAAAAAAATTGTTGGTTATTATTAATGATACCAAAGACAATTCACCAAATATGGATCGGTAATTTAGAACCTCCTATTTCTTTGATGAATTCTTGGAAGAACAAAAATCCTAATTTTAAATATATTCTTTGGGATGAAGATAGAATAAGAGGAGAAAAATTTGCCTCTCAAGTTAAAATTGATGAAATAGAAGAGTATTGTGGAAAAGCTGATATTATTCGTTACGAAATTCTTAACCGTTACGGAGGAATTTATATAGATGCTGATTCATATTGTATAGAAAAATTAGAAAATTTTTTATTAGAAACTTCTTTTGCTGTTTATGAAAATGAAAAAATTAGAAAAGGTCTTGTTGCTACAGGAGTATTAGGATTTGAAGCTAATCATCCTTTACTTTCAAATATTTTAGAAATAATAAACAAAATACCTGTAAGTAAAGAAGAAACAGGTAAAAAAGCATGGCAAACAGTAGGTCCTCTTCTTTTTACTAAAATTTATAACAAAACACTCCCAAAGATAAAAATATACCCTAGTTTTATGTTTTACCCAGAACATTATACAGGTTTTAAATATGAAGGTCATGGTAAAAGTTTTGCTTATCAATTTTGGGGAAGTACTAAATCTAATTATGAAATAATAGATGAAATAGATGTACCTCCTTGGTTATTTGATCTTCCAGAAACAAATGTTAGTGTATTTATGATAGTAAATAATGAAAGTTTTGATGATTTTAAGAAGTCTATGGACAGTATTATTAATCAGGATGGAAATTTGTTTATTGAATTAATTATTTTTGACAACCATATTGATGGTGATATGTCATTTGAATTATGGGAAGAAATATCTAAATATAAAAAAATAACAAAAAATATAAGGTTAATAAATATTACTCATTTTATAAGAGTATCTTTAGGAAGAGCTCTTAATTTTTGTTTCCAAAGAGCTAGTGGGGATTATATTACATTCTGTTTTTTAGGGGATGTTTTACATCCAGATAAATTATTTCAACAAATGAATTATTTACATAATACAGGAGATTGCGTAGTAGGTACACAAGTTAGAGAAACTATGATTTTTAGGTATTCAAAAGATGATAAAATAACATCTTACCCAAGTATTAGTATAAGCACTTGGAGAAAAAAAAGAAATATAGATGTATTTGATAGAAGTACATTAATGTTTACAAGAACATTCTTAAGACAAGAAAAATTTAATGAAGCAGAAAATTATCCGTGTATCATGGCAAAAGGCTTAGAAGCTTTTATTGTTAGGTCATATTTACACAATCTTAAATCAGTTATGATAACAAGGGAAAAAAAAGTAACAGAGAATTATGTTTATAGATTCTTTACAAATTCTAATTTAGAAAGACAATTATTACAAAATATTTTACAATAAAAAAAATATTGAATAGTATTAATGAATACACCAAGTCCAACTCCAATGTTATCATCATCAAACGTTGAACAAGCTTCTGTTTTTTACACTCCTAATAATACTGTCCCTCCACAAATGGATAATGTACTTCCTGTTCCACAACCAACTAACGCATCAGTTGATTCTGGAAGTACCCATGAAGGAGCACCTGTACAGGGTATGTCTAGTAGAGGTGAAAATCTCCCAGCTTATCAAAATATGAGTCAAATTCTTTTTAATGAAACTTTGAAAGCTTGTCCAGAAGATTCAAGTTGGTTTGATACAAATTCAACTACTTACATGAATTTTGTCGATTCTAATCATTCTAATACTAGTAGTAACAAATGTATTAATGATGCTTATGAAGAACAAGTTAGATTATCATTTCATTATAAAAATATGAAATAAGTATAAAAATAATATCCCTGAATATTTATATGGCGCACGTTATAGACTATGAAAGCATTATCCAAAATGCTGAAAATATAGGTAAAGATTCAGAGTTATTATCCAAAATAGAAATGGATGAAAAATACAAAGAATTTAAGGAAAGATACCCTAAATTCTACAAACATATCATAGATGGAAACTTTGACGTTAATTATTTTCGTCAAATGATTTCTGTCCGTGAACAAGCCGTTAGTGTTTCAGAAGGAGACGAAACTGAAAAAAGTTTTAACGGTGACGTAGCAGTAGGTGAATTTTTAGCCAGACGTTACGTCTATCCTATCCAAAAACCTAGTCAAGGTGATTTAGAACAAGCTTTTGTAAAGGCAAAGAATACTCATTATAATGATCGTAATAAATAATTTTTTTCAATATTATTTTGTTTTGTAATAGTATAAAACATGGGTGGTGGTTTAATGCAATTAGTAGCTTACGGAGCACAAGACATTTACTTAACAGGTAATCCTCAAATTACCTTCTGGAAGGTAGTATACAGACGTTGTACTAACTTCGCAATCGAATCAGTAGAACAAACCTTTATGGGTAACGCAGCAGCAGGTTCAAGAGCAACAGCAACAATCTCAAGGAATGGTGATTTGGTTTCCAATTGCGTTCTTCAAATTGAAGCTGATCAGGTAGACGCTGATGGTTCATACACTGATGGAGGTATGCATGCTTTGATAGAAAGTGTAGAAGTAGAAATTGGTGGTCAAAAGATTGACAAACATTACTCTGCATGGTTGCAAATCTGGAATGAATTGAGCAACCCACATTTTGGTCCTCAAACTGATGACTCAGCACCAGCTGTATCTGGTTACGGTAAAGCAATAGGTGCATTACTTGATTTTAATACTGCTGAAACTCATTATGTTCCTTTGGTTTTCTGGTTCAATAGAAATCCAGGTTTGGCACTTCCTTTGATTGCTTTACAATATCATGAAGTTAAATTTAACTTTCAATTTGCAGCAGCATCAGAAATTGCTACAGATAATACTAAAGCTCCTACTATTTCATCCATTAAAATGTTTGTTGATTACATCTACTTGGATACAGAAGAAAGAAGACGTTTCGCACAACAATCTCATGAGTACTTAATTGACCAAGTACAATACACTGGTGCTGTTTCAAGAACAGCTGGTACTGGAGGTATGCAATCGTTGAGATTAGACTTTAATCATCCATGTAAAGAACTTGTATGGGTAGAAAGACAAACTACAAGAAACACTACTAAGGGTTTCCCAACCGACTTTGCTGGTATTGGAGGCACACATGGAAGTACTGCATTGTTACAATTGAACGGTCATGATCGTTTCGCAAAAAGACCAATGAACTACTTTACTCGTGTACAACCATTACAACATCATACTAATGTTCCTTATGGTGACAGGATTGGTGTATATAGTTTCGGTCTTCGTCCAGAAGATCATCAACCAAGTGGTACATGCAATTTCTCTAGGATCGATAACGCAACTTTACAATTGACTCTTGCTCATGCTAATGGTGCAGCTAATGAATTACAAGTTTACGCAACTAATTACAATGTTCTTAGAATCATGAGTGGTATGGGTGGTCTTGCATACTCTAATTAAATCTAACGATTAATTAATTTTTAACAGTTAAATAGTAATATTTAAAAATTAAAAATTAAAGGAAATGGTTTTTTTCTAAAATTATTATGTTTTGTAATATTATAAAATATGGGTGGTGGTTTAATGCAATTAGTAGCTTACGGAGCACAAGACATTTACTTAACAGGTAATCCTCAAATTACCTTTTGGAAGGTAGTATACAGACGTTGTACTAACTTCGCAGTTGAATCTGTAGAACAAACCTTTATGGGTAATGCAACTCCAGGTTCACGAGCAACCGCAACAATCTCAAGAAATGGTGATTTGGTTTCCAATTGCGTTCTTGAAGTTGATATCACTGCAAGAAGTGGTAGAAATGCAGCAGGTAATGCTGACATTAATACTACATTAGCTACAGGTGGTATGTACAATCTTGTAGAAAGTGTAGAAGTAGAAATTGGTGGTCAAAAGATCGACAAACACTACGGTGCATGGATGGAAATTTGGTGTGAATTAAGTTGTCCTCATTGTGGACCAAAAGGAGATGACTCTGAACAAGTACAATCTGGTAAAGGTAAGGTAGTAGGACACGGTAGTACAGCATTGACTACTCCTGCTTATGCAGCTAATGGTAATGCTGCAGTAGAAGCAGTTATATCTGCTTCACATACGTTCTATGTTCCTTTGTGTTTCTGGTTTAACAGAAATCCAGGTTTGGCACTTCCACTTATCGCTTTGCAATACCATGAAGTTAAATTTAACTTCCAATTTAGTTCTGTTTCAAATATTTTCTCAAATAACGAGAAAGTACATGCTACTAATGCTAATGCTGTTACTGCAAACGCAGGTACTGCTGTTGATTCAGCAACTGTTAACAGTATCAAGATGTTCGTTGACTACATCTACTTGGACACTGAAGAAAGAAGACGATTCGCACAACAGTCACATGAATACTTAATTGACCAAGTTCAATACACTGGTGCAGTTAGCAGAACTTCAGGTGCTGCAGCTAGTCAATCTTTGAGATTAGACTTCAATCATCCATGTAAAGAACTTGTATGGGTCGAAAGAAATCAAACCGCTAGTCAAGGTTTGTGTAATTTCGAAGCTGATATGGGTAAACAAGGAGGTACTGCTTTGTTACAATTGAATGGCCATGATCGTTTCGCTAAGAGACCAATGAACTATTTCACTCGTATACAACCATTACAACACCACACTAATGTTCCTCATGGTGACAGAATTGGTGTATACAGTTTCGGTCTTCGTCCAGAAGATCATCAACCAAGTGGTACATGCAATTTCTCAAGAATTGACAATGCAACTTTGCAATTGACTCTTAATGATGCTGCACATGCTGATGGTAGTGAATTCCAAGTATACGCAACTAACTACAATGTTCTTAGAATCATGAGTGGTATGGGTGGTCTTGCATACTCCAACTAAGTCTAATGGATTAATTTTATAATTTTAAAAGTATTTTAGAATACATTTAAAAATATAAAAGTATTTTTACGAAAAAGAATAAAAAATAGGATAGTGATCTGATTCAAAATTTTGAATAACTTTATAGTTTAAAGGCATACGGTCATTTTTTGTAATGTAAAACATGTAATCTAATTGATAATTTACTAAATGAGTAAAAGTTATTTTATTAATAGGTGATTTTCTTATACCAAGAGTATTCAAGACATTAAACAAATCCGGATAGTCAACGTTAAAATCTCCTAATAGAATAATTTCCCCATTTAATGAATTTATGCAATCTTTTAATTGATTCAATATTGAATCATTTTCATGTTTTCTTAAGGGAAGATGAACATTTACGATGTATTTATTAATTTCAGGAACGAACGTGTGAATGATTCCTGTTCTTATTCCACAACAAATTGTAAAAGTATTTTTAGGAAATAAAATAGATTCTTCGGGTTGTAAATACATTTTACTAATTGTCAAAAGTCCTAATTCAGGGTTGTAACAAGAATAAGGATAGTCTCTTTCTAAGGGAGAATATAAAAAATTATAGGCATAGGACTGAACTTCTTGAAAACATATTATATCAGGTTTTATTTTTTTTATTAATTCAAAAATTTTTTGTGAAGATAACTTTCTGGGTTTACAAATTCCACTAAAGAGTCTTAATGAACATGTGGTTAAAGCAACATTCCAAGAAAGTATCTTCATACTAATAATTAATTTTATTTTTTAAATTAATTAATTCAGGTTTTTTTCTAAAATTATTATATTTCTTAATAGTATAAAATATGGGTGGTGGTTTAATGCAATTAGTAGCTTACGGAGCACAAGACATTTACTTAACAGGTAATCCTCAAATTACTTTCTGGAAGGTTGTGTACAGACGTTGTACCAACTTCGCAATCGAGTCGGTCGAACAAACCTTTATGGGTAACGCCACTCCTGGTTCACGAGCAACCGCAACAATCTCAAGAAATGGTGATTTGGTTTCCAATTGCGTTCTTGAAGTTGAACTTGAAACACAAGCTAATGGTGAATTAACCACTGGTGGTATTCATGCTTTGGTAGAAAGTGTAGAAGTAGAAATTGGTGGTCAAAAAATCGACAAACATTACGCAGCATGGTTGCAAATCTGGGCTGAATTGAGTAATGCTCATTTCGGACCTAATGATGGTGATACAGCACCAGTTACATCTGGTTACGGTAAAGTTGTCGGTAGTGCATTGGCACACAGTGCAGGAGCAAAAACTCTTTACTGTCCTCTTGTTTTCTGGTTTAACAGAAACCCAGGATTAGCACTTCCATTGATTGCTTTGCAATACCATGAAGTTAAATTTAACTTCCAATTTGCAGCAGCAACAGCAATCCCAAGTGATAATGGTGAACCTGTAACTGTTAACAGCATTAAAATGTTTGTTGACTACATCTATTTGGACACTGAAGAAAGAAGAAGATTCGCACAACAATCTCATGAATACTTGATTGACCAAGTTCAATACACTGGTGCAGTTTCCAGAACATCCGGTGCAGGCGCAAGTCAATCCTTGAGATTAGACTTCAATCATCCATGTAAAGAACTTGTATGGGTTGAAAGAAGTACTACCAGAGGAGCAGATAAAGGTTTCGCAACTGATTTCCAAGATCAAGGTTCCAACGGAAGTACCGCATTGTTACAATTGAATGGTCATGATCGTTTCGCAAAGAGACCAATGAACTATTTCACTCGTGTTCAACCAATGCAACATCACACTAATGTCCCAGCTGGTGACAGAATTGCTGTATACAGTTTCGGTCTTCGCCCAGAAGATCATCAACCAAGTGGTACATGCAATTTCTCCAGAATTGACAACGCTACCTTGCAATTGACTAGTGCAACTGCAGGTGTTGAAAATCCTGAATTCCAAGTATACGCAACCAACTACAATGTTCTTAGAATCATGAGTGGTATGGGTGGTCTTGCATACTCCAACTAAGTTTATTAGTTCAATATTAATTTTTAACAGTTAAATAGTATTATTTAAAAATTAAAAATTAAAGGAATCGTTTTTTTTTCTAGGTTATTAGTAAATGGGATTCGGAATATCCAAACTAAAACAACAAATTATTACAAAAGATTTAGAATTAGAAAAATTTAAAGAAGCTGCAAAACTGAAACAAGAGGAATTGGAAAAGACAGGTGAGGAATTAAAAGGAGAAATAGCAAAACTTATCCACAATCTTATAAAACATATTGATAGAACAAAATCATTTATTATTCAGACTAATAATCAAGCTACCGAACTTGAGACACAGAGTAAGACTCTTAACGCAACAGCTTCTAAAACATTAGAAGACTTAAATAAAACTATTAAGGATGACATAGAACAGATTAAAACAACGATGAGTGGGTTAACAGATGAAGGTCAAAAAGCAGAACTATTAGAATTATTAAAAACAATAGAGAAATATAAAGAAGGATTGGAGACAGCTGTTGAACAAGACGCAAAAGGAGTACCAGTTATACAAGACGTAGAAGGAGATTCAACAGGAGGAAACCCACCAGAAGCATTCGGTAAAAGAAAGCGTAGAAGGCGTTTCGGAAGTCTTTACTGTCCTAAAGCTATCAAAGGAGCTTATGGGATAAGAAAACCTTCTAAAACTAGTAAGAAATTTAAAAAAGAAATCAAAAGAAGAAGAAAAACTACTAAGCGTAGAAAAACTGTAAAAAGGAAAAAACCTGTAAAAAGAAGAAAAGTTACTAAACGTAGAAAAACTACTAAACGTAGAAAAACTACTAAACGTAGAAAAACTACTAAAAGGAAAAACCCTACTAAACGAAGAAAAACTACTAAAAGAAGTAGTCCTAATCCTATTTCTGGTATTTTTAATATTATTAATCCTAATAGTATTAGTAAAATTTTACAAGAAAATCCTGATATTATGGAAAAAATTAATGATTTAAGACAACTTAAAGAAACTGGAGGATTTAATTCTAAGGAACTTGTTGTTATTGCTGCTTTGTCAACACTATCTGATATGACCGTACAAGATGCATCGAATCAATTTTCAATGCTGAAAGGTTCAGGTATGAGCACTGATTCTATTTTTGATCAAGCTATGGGAAGTAGTACTCCTCCAGTTCCTAAAAAGTCTTTTATGCAAGGATTATTAGGAGGATATGGAAGAAGAAAGAAAAAGGTTAAAAGAAAACGTAAAAAGGTTAAAAGAAAACGTAAAAAGGTTAAAAAGAAAAAGAAAGTTTCCAAAAAGAAAGTTTCTAAAAAACCTTCAGCAGCTTTGAAGAGGCTTTGTAAAAAACACAAGGTGCGTTTAACTGTCAAAAGGGGTAAAAAGAGGGTTTACAAGTCAGAAAAGGTTTTGAAAAAGCAATGTAAAACAGCTATGAAAAAAATGAAAAAATAATTTTCTTGGTATACTATTAATGAGTAAACCTGGAAAAGTATTAAAAGCGTTGTGTAAAAGACTCGGAGTGCGTTTGACTGTCAAAAGAGGTAAAAAGAGGGTTTATAAAAGCGTTACTGTCCTCAAAGCACAGTGTAATCGTAAGAAAAAGAAAAAGAAAAAAGTTAAAAGAAAGAGAAAATTCGGAGCTCATCGTGTTTCCGAAAGATACAATTTATCTGATCGTGTAGAAAATAGAATAGCAAGTTTTCTTGGACCTGATCCAAGAGAAATAGCACAACTAAGAAGAGAAGCAATAGAAGAATTAGAATTACGTGCTATGCCTCGTCCTAGATTACAAAGACAGGTAGCTCAACAAATAGACTTTGAAGACCCTGGTTTTGGAAATGAATTTTAAATAAAATAAAATAAATTTTAAAGCTTTTACTAAAAGTATTAAAAATTATTTTCACTATTTATTCTTCTTCCTTTTTAGGTTTAGGTTTAATTATGTATTTCTTAACAAAAAGTTCTACTAAACCATACATTAACCCTATTGTTAGAATTAATTCTATAGATTCTTTCATTAACTTACCTATTTTAAATTTGAATTTCCCTACTGTTAATATAAAAGTTTCATAAGATTGACCTAAATAAGGAGTTAGCATTTGCATAAGAATATTGTCATTAAATGATACTATAAATTCTTGAACAGCTGCACCCACTGTAACCCCCAGAAATATAGGTAATAAATTATTTTCGGAAATAAAACTATCAACACCTTCTCTAACGCTTTCTACTCTACTTTCCATATAACATTACAAAATATTTTATTCTTCGTCATATTTTTTAAGAGTTCTATATCCCTTAGGTATTTGTATTACTGTCTTATTTTCGTTTGCTTCTGCTATCTTGTAGTTTAAATTTTGTCTAAAAGAATTAATATCATCAACTATGATATATTTTTTACTAGTTAACTGATACAATATTGTATCTTTTTTAATAGTATCTCCATGAGATATGTATATTGTTTCTTTAGTTATATAATATCTATCGTACTCACTTTGCTTATCATTAGGGTCTTCACCTTCATAACCTTGTTCGTATGTATAATGTACAGATTTAAGAAGTTTTCCTTCAATTGTAGAGTGATATTCAAAAGGATTAGAACACCTAAATTCATTATATTCAGTTCTTGATAACAAACAATCACAAAATACAAATTTTTTACCATCATAACCAAAACATTTTGTACATATACCAAAATCTTTCCTATAATCAACTTGTTCTTTAAATTTTTTTTTAAATTCTTCTAATGTTGTTTGTATAATAGGTTTTTTTGTTATATTCTTAAAATTATTTTCTAATTTTTTTAAATGTTGTCTAATTTGTTTTTTACTAAAAGTTATAAGATTACCTTGTAAATTTTTAATAAATATATCATAATAAGTCATATCATTGCTGTTTATACCAGTAGTATACACAAACTTATATCCTTTTTTCCATTTTTTTTTAAATTCGGGATGAAATCTTAATATTTCTAACATTATCCTACTTTCGGAAGATTTTAATGTTATTTCAATACCTTTATATTCTTGTTTCATATTCCTCATAATTCCATAGTATTTTTTAAAAATTTGTTCTTCTATAATTCTGTTATCTACTTGTTCTTCTTCCATTAACAATACTAAATATATTATTCTTGAAATATTTTTTTTAGTTTTTCTTTTGTCTTCTTAGTTAAATTCTTAATTTTTTTTAAAGAAATTGTATAAAATTTAATAATTGATACATAATCTAGTCCTAAATGTTTACACTGTTCTACTATTTCTAATGAAATTTCTTTTTTTATTATTAATTGAGGAATGAGTATTTTATGTACGAACATAGATATTTCGTTTACGCTTAATTTTACAAAAGTTCTATCAAACCATTCTTTTTTTTTATTTTCATTGTTTACAATGGGCCACCTACTAGTTATATACTGACTTTGTTTTAATTTACTATTTTCAGTCCATTTTGAATTATTTGAACATAAATTAGGAAAAGAAAAATTACTATTTACTGTATAATTATACATTTCCCAACATTGATTATTAAACATATAACTTCTGAAAATATCTCCTTCACTTATTGAATCAGCTATTTCACAAACATCTTCGAAATTATAAAATTTTGGATAATTTTCTTGTAAAGAAAAAGTCAATAAAAGAGTATCTGATTCACATTGTTTATAAACATCACTGTTTTTTAGTTTACAATTTTTATTGAAAATATTATGAATTACTTCTTTTGTTTCGAAAAAATTATCTCTTTCCATAAAAGCTATTATTTTTTTGGCTTCTTTAATTTTGATTTTAGACCCACTATTAACCTTAGACATTTTCATAATATTCAAAAAATATCTTACATCTCCTTTACATTTTTTAATAATATATTCAGTACTCTTTTTTGTTATCTTAATATTTTCATTTTTAATAATTCTTTTACTCAAATCTTTTAATTCATTTGGCCAAGGATTTCTATAACGGATACAATGAGAATATTTTTTAAAAACATTTTTACTATTAATTGTTTTTTGATTAGAAATTAAAATTATAGGAAGTTTTTTACAATTCATTATTTTTTTTAAATTCTTATCACTTTCTCCTAAAACTTTCTCAACACAATCTATAACAATTCCCTTTTTTTTACTTGTTTCAAATAATTTATTGATACCGTTATTTTGAGAAATTTTTTCTATTTGTGCTACTATTTTTTTTTTATCTAATTTAGAAGTTTCGTTGTATTCTACTATTTCATAACCAAAAGATTTAAATATTAATTTAATAGATATCGTTTTTCCAACACCATGTTCTCCAAATATATAACAAAAAGGAGGAACTTCTTCTCCTTCTATAACAGATCTGAACCATTTTTTTAAAGATATTATACTAGTACTATTTCCAACTACTTCAAGTAAATTTTTAGGTTCATTTCTTTCAAAAAAATTTGACACATATTTTTCTTTCTTTGCTTCAACTTTTTTAATGGTTATAAAATCTGCGAAAGGATTTAAATTTTTTCTTTGTACTAATTCTAACTTCTTCTTCTTTCTCTTTCTTACCATACTCGTAAATATACATTATTTTTTATATAAACTATTTTTAATGAATAAAGAAGAAACTATTGAACAAAAAGGTAAAAATGAAATGAAAAATTTTGTAAATAATCTTATAGGAGGCTATACGCATCCTATGAAATTATTTTCAGTATACTTAGCTATAGTATTAATGTTAAGTGTACTTGTTAATCTAGGGAATTGTTATTTGCTTTATAACCTTAGTAACAAAATTAATTAATACTTTTCCAGGTTTACTATCATTTAGTATACCAAGAAAATTATTGTCTTTTATAAGAATTCTCTAATTATTGGATTTACATCTTCAGGTAAAATTGAGAAATCTACTTTTACTTTCTCAATTCTATCAATTTCACGTGGAAATACAGCAGTTACAATATCATCATCATTAAAATCAACAACAATGTATTCCCTAGGTGGTTTAGGTTTATTATGAACATCATCTTCATTAGGAAAAACTCCAGTTACTATACCTGTCCGCTTTCTTGGACCACGTACCTGATTGCGTCTAACCATTTCCTCCTTATATATTACGGTACATTCAGAACCTATTTGAACATCTCTAAAATTAACAGGTACCATTCTTGCATCAGAACCAAACTTTCTTCTCCTTTTTCTTTTAACTTTCTTCTTCTTTTTAGCACACTGTGCTTTCAATACTTTGACGGATTTGTAAACCCTCTTTTTACCTCGTTTGACAGTTAAACGCACCTTGTGTTTTTTACAAAGCTTTTTAAGACTCGCTGATATTTTTTCTTTTTTAACTTTCTTTCTACTTTTTCTTTTTTGTCCAAAATCTCTTTTTCTTTTGTAATCTCCCTGATTATTTTCAATTTTTGTTGTATCTATTCCTTTCATCTCGTTATACCAATCCCAATATTTCTTGTTTCTTGTCCTATATCTCTGATCTCTATCTGAATCTCTAGGTTCTCTACCGTCATGTTCTTCTTTATATTTTTTTACCCATGCTCTACCTGATTGATATGGTTGTACTTCTTCATCACCGGGGAACAATGCTTTTAAATGACTACATGTAAGACTGTACATACATCCTGGACATTCACATAATTTATTACGAATGTCTACTATATATCTTTTATTTGCATTTGAATTACTTTGTATATTCACAAGATCTCCAGGTTGTACTTCTACACTAAAACCTAATCTATTAAATCTTTCCTGTAACTCATCCAAACTCATATCTATAGGATTATTATTATTATTATTGTCATCGTCTTCTACTGCTAAAGATGCTCCAAACTTTCTTCTCCTCTTCTTTATAACTTTTTTTTTCTTCTTTTTAACTTTACGCTTTTTCTTAACTTTCTTTTTTTTCTTACGTTTACACTGTGCTTTGAGGACAGCAACGCTTTTGTAAATCCTCTTTTTACCTCTTTTGACAGTTAAACGCACTCCTAACTTTTTACACAACCCTTTTAATACTTTTCCGGGTTTACTCATTAATAGTATACCAAGAAAATTATTTTTTAATTAAAAATTTGTTAATCTTTTTTTGACCTTTAACTTCTTTTTTCTTATCGTTCGCAAAATCATAACCTTTGCTTTTGTACCACTTTCTCCTTTTATAGTATTGAGCTTTGAAAATACCGTTGTCATCTACTACATCTATGACCAAAGGTCCATTTTCATTCTTTCTCCTCAAAATCCTTCCAGTAGCTTGAACTACATCACTCTTAGGAGTCGCGAAGATACAAGAATCTAAAGCAGGACAATCAAACGCATCCGTACACATACTATAAGTTGCAAAGATTACTTGTTGACGCTTAGCTTCTTCTTTTTCTTCCTTCTTCATTTTCCCAGCAAAAGTAGCACCTTTAAATTTTGAAACTGAATGTAACATTTTTTTGAGTCTGAAACAAAGGTTTACTCGATGACAAAATACAATAGTCTTTCTATTTTCTTCACAAAGTTTAACAAGTCTTCTAATAATTTTAGAATTTCTTTCATCATCTTCTGTCAATGAACTAATAAGTTTTTGAATACTAGTTCTGCCTCTGAAGTCTACTTCTTCTGTAAAAGTTTGTTTGGTAAACAAAAATTCAATTTTTGGATCTATTATTGTACTACTCATTCTATGTATGATAGGACCTAAATGATAAATCAATAACTTAGTCAGCCCGTCTTTTCTGTCTGGAGTAGCAGACAGGCCTAATTTGTACCTAGGTTGAATTTTAAAAAGAGCTTTACTGAAAGTTTTACTACACACATAGTGGCATTCATCGATAATGAGAAGACCAAATGAATCGAATGTTTCTTTTGGATACTTCTTCATAGAAACACTTTGAATCATTCCTATGACTATATCTTTGTCTTCAATTTCTACTTTTTTTTGTCTAATAATACCTACCCTAGCTTCAGGTAGGAATTGTTCTATCCTTTCAATCCATTGGTCTAATAAAAATTCTTTATGGACTAGGATAATAGTCTTCCTTTTGACAATTTCACTTAGAAAATAAAGACTAATAACTGTTTTACCAGTACCTGTTCCTAAAGCCCATATACCTCCTTGTTTAGTTTCATCTTCTAAAGCTGGTTTAGTTTTATCAATAACTTCAAGTTGATAGTCTCTTAGGGACCCTTTAAATTTTAATTCAATAGGTTCACCTTCTCCTGTTTTATTATAATCAGGTTTTCCAAATTCAAGATAACCGTAATGTCTAGGGAGAAATATATAGTTTTTTGTTTTTCTGTAAGCTAAAACGGGTTCTTTAAAATCATTATAAGAATTTCTACTTTGTTCTTCTGGTTGAAGAGTAAGAGCTTCGATGTATTTTGTAGTTTCATCTGTGCGGTCAATACGATAACCTCTGCGAGTTAAACAAGACATAATTATAATAATAAGTTATGTTTAAGTATTTAAAAATAAACGTATATAGTTATTATGTATCAAAAACCTTTTTTGAAATGGGTCGGTGGAAAAACTCAGATAATTGAAAGTATTATTGATAAATTTCCAAAAAAAATGAATAATTATCATGAAATATTCTTAGGTGGAGGTAGTGTATTATTAGCACTACTCACATTAATTAATGAAAAAAAAATAGTTGTAAAAGGAGATATAAATGCATACGATATTAATAAAAATTTAATATATGTTTATAAAAACATTCAAGACAATATTGAAGAGGTTTTAAAAGAATTGACCATTTTAAAGGAAGAGTATAAAGGGTTAACTGGGGAAGAAATAATAAGAAAACCTAAAAATGAAGAAGAAGCAAAAAGTTCAAAAGAAAGTTATTATTATTGGTGTAGAACAATTTTTAACTTTATGAAAAAATATACTCCAAAACATTCAGCTTATTTTATTTTTCTTAATAAAATAGGTTTCAGAGGTATGTATAGAGAAGGACCTAATGGGTTTAACGTACCATTTGGACATTATAAAAAAGTACCTGAAATTTTTAATAAAGACCAGTTGTATAAAATACAAAGTTTGATTAAAAATGTAAATTTTTACTGCCTGAGTTTTGAAAATTCTTTAGAATATGTTGACATAGGAGATTATGTATATTTAGACCCACCTTACGCAAAAGAAAATAAAAAATCTTTCGTAGGATATAATAAACAAGGTTTTGATTTAGATACACATATAAAATTATTTTCAATGGTTAAAAATTTAAAAGTTAAGTTTTTAATGAGTAATAGTGACGTACCTTTAGTCACTAAGTCATTTGTAGATTATCAAATATTTAAAATAGAAGCAAGAAGAGCTATTAATTCAAAAAATCCTGGTTCAAAGACTATGGAGGTTATAATTAGTCATAAAACAGATTAATTTTTCTTTATAAAAATTATCGTCTCCCCAAAAAACAGGTATATTTTTGAAAGAAAGATATTCTAATTCACTTTTACATTTTTCTCTAAACCAAGAGGAAAGGCAATAAATATATACTATTTTATAATTTGGAAATAATCTTTGATATTGCCAAACTTTAAAATCTGGCGTTTGAATTTTTTCACAAACTGAACCGTTACTTTTTTGAAACTTTTTTTCAATAATAAAAACTATTTTTTTATTATCATTAATGAAACACTCATCTGGACGTTTACAACCGTGTGCTGGAGCTATTTCTTTATTCATATAATCTTTCATATATTTAAAAAATGTAGTTTTACTAGCTGTAACAAATTCTATGGGTGACGTACTAAATTTTACAACAGTAAATCCATTTATTTGTTTAGAATATTCGTAATGTGTATCTAGTGATGTTTTACTTTCATATGAAAGTCCATTTTTATTAGTATTACTTCCTCCAGCTCCAGTTCCTCTATTCTTAATCATATTAATTAATATAAACACAATTTTTTAAGTAATAAAAAATATTTACTATTACTATAATGTCAAAATTTGCAAATTTAGAGTTTACACCTTTGAAAAAAAATTTATACAGTGACCTAAATGAAAATAGCCCAGATACTGTATTTACAGCTCCAACTTTACAAAAAAATGAAACTTACACTACAAATCCTAAAAGTATGTGGTGGGTCTGTGGGGATGGAATGGGAAGTATCAAATACTCATCTAGAGGACATCCTCTAGTAGTAGATGGTGTTGTACAAACAGAATATTGGATTCGTAAAAATGGACAGTGGATAAACACTGGTAAACCTTGCCCTAATTCTTCATAAAAAAAAATGTTGTTTATTAGTAATGTCTAGAAAAGCACCAGAAAGACCATTAGCAATCCCAGTTATGTCAAAATATAAACAAATGGAACAAAAAGAAGGAATGCGTACAAAAGTATGGGGACCTCCTGCTTGGGTATTTTTGCATACAGTAGCTCATAATTATCCTTTAAAACCTACTAGAGCAAACAAAAAATATTATAAAAACTTTTTTAAAAGTATTGGATATATACTTCCTTGTAGGTACTGTAGACAAAGTTACCAACAATACTATAAAGAACTTCCAATTACAAGATTTCTGAATTGTAGAGAAAACGTATCTTATTGGATATTCCTAATCCACAATAAAGTCAATGCAAAATTAGGAAGATGTCAATTAAGTTTGAAAGATTTCAAAAATAAAATAAAACCAAGATATGATTCTTATAGAGCTAAATGTAAACCAACTACTCCTGAAGAAATAAAAGCTGCGAAACGTGTTAAAGGTTGTGTATTAGCTGCTTCAAAGAAAACTAAACCTCTTAAGTGTAAGATAAGCTTTGAAGTAGATAAGAAAGCAGCAAGAGCTGCAGGATTCAGTACAAAAAGGAAGAAAAATTAACTATATTTTATTCTATTCCTCATTTCTCTTCTCTTTAACATTCTGTATTTTTTATTTTCTAAAATAATATTTTTCAATTTACTATTAAGTGTATCTATAGGATTAGGTTTAATCCTAGAGATATCTTCAATAAATTTTATTCTTTTATTACATATTTCTTTAACAGACTCAGTGGTATTTTTTGGAAGTCTTACATTAGGTTTTATAGGGAATCTTTCTTCTGGTAAAGGTTTAAAGAATACCATTGACACCTTGAAATATTTGTGTAATTTTTCAATAAATTGTTGAAATGTTTCTTTCCTAGGATTGTACCATTTGTAATTATACTTTAAACAGACACCTTTAATCAACATTATTTTTTCAATTTTAGCAACATAAAGAGCATCATCTTCAAATTTTTTATGAATAAAATACAATTGTAATATCATTGATTCTATCTTGAGACATGGTGTCTTTCTATCTATTTGTTTAGTCTCATTAATCATTCTTTCTTTTTTAATATTTAAATGGAATTTTTTCCATTTCTTCCATGAATAATTTAAGGTTTTATGTGTGCTTAAAAATTTTCTTTTTATTTTTCTAAAACTACACGGTTGATGTTTAGACTTTACGACAGTCCATTTTTTTCTTTTATAAATCCGATCATTTTTTGTTCTAGAGCACCTATAATATTTGTACCCTGTTGTTAAACAGGTATAACTTTTCGCTGGTAAATTACAGTAACAAGACATTCTGATTATAATATATATAATTTTCTATACCTTTTAAAATTTGAAAATAATTACATATTATCAATAACATTCTTGACAATTCTTTGATGTACAGTTGGTGGTTCCCATTGATTCCATAAGTTAAACATACTATTCAATCCTTTGCAAGTAGGACATTGACAATTTGACACAGAAAAGGGTTGTTCCATTTCAACATCATCGTTATCTTCTTCCATCTCCATATCTTCTTCTTCGTTATTGATGATTTGTTTATAATTTTCTAATTTCTGTAAAGCATTAGGTTGAGACCAAAATTGTTGATTATAAAAATTTCTAAATTTAAGTCCTAATTTAATATCTTCAGGAGTTATGCTATTTCTATTTGCATGAATAACATAAGTTTCAGCTAATTTTACTGCGTCATCCATAACTACTGCGAAATTAGCTAGGATTTCTTTCATTTCTTGTTCACTAACGTTACTTTCACTTTGTAACATGTTAAATCCAGTTTTCATAAAAGAGAAGTCATTATTTTCCATTTTTTATGGTGGTTTTTTATATTTATATAGATTATATTATATGTACGTTTGTAAACCTTATTGTGCTGTTGCAATGATTTTATTTATAGGTATGATTATTTGTATGACAAAAGCTGTACAAGACCCTAAATTTGATGAATTTGAAGCTACTCTTTCAACTGAACTTAAAAAAAAATACAAAGACATAGTTAAAGAAAGAAGTAAAATTTATTATAAAAGCTTGTTATTATCTGTAATTTTTGCAGGACTTGTAGTTAAAATGAGTATGGATAAAGGATATGATAGAAAATCATTATTTTGTATAGCAGTTTCTATTACTCTTTTTTTATCAGCTGTCATTTACAAGGTTCATCCTAAAAGTGATTACATGATCCTTCACCTTGAAGACAAAAAACAAAGAGAAGCTTGGCTACATAATTATAGAGCAATGCAATTAAATTGTCATGTTGGTCATTTATTAGGAACAATAAGTGTCAGTTTATTTTTATCATCTTTTTGTAAAAAATAATATATTTTTTTTTCTAAGGTACTATTATAATGGTGAAAATTCCAAAAGATAAGAAAGGTCAAAAAAAGTTTTTAATAAAAGCTTTATTGTTGTTCACAGTTTTGTACATCTGTCTTTGTATGACAAAACAAAACTATTTCAAAAAAATGTTAAATACTTTATTAGGTCGTTCGGAAACATTTGTAAATCAAATAGGAGGAGCAGGAAGATATCATAAATTAACAGATAGTGATACAGTTGAATCAGTTATTAGTCAACATTCTGGTAACGAATGTACTATAGTAGCAGTAACAGCTGAATGGTGTGGTTATTGTAAAAAACTGTATGAATCAGGTGAATTACAAAAAGCAGCTAAATCTCATCTTGTTGTAGTAGTAGATGAAAAACATAAACAAGCTGAAAAAATAATGAAAGAAACTGGTTCAGGAGGATTCCCAACTATTGCTATACATTGTAAACAAAGAGGTTTTGGTAAATATGAAGGTCCAAGAACAGCTAAAGCAATGATTGCTGCATGTAGTTGTAATAGTGTTAAAAGTTCTGATACTAATCCTAAAATAATTAAGGTGTCAGATAAAGAAAATCCTATTGAATCTGCAAAAACTGTATGTAGAGAAACTGGTAAAGGGGTTTTAATTTGTTTGTTAGCCGATTGGTGCGGTCATTGTAAAAGATTAAAGGAAAGTGGAGAATTAGATAAAGTAGCAATGACAAATCCAGTTATGATTGTTAGTGACGAAAACGAGCACACAAGTTCTATTATGAATGAATATAAATCAAGAGGATTCCCAACACTTTTGACAATGAAAAAAAGTGGAATGATAAAATCTTATGACGGTCAGAGAATGTCGCAAGAAATTGTAAAAAATCTTTAAAAAAAATATTGTTTTATTTATAATGAGTATAAATCTAAGTAATTGGATGAATAATAATTTTAATACTCTTAAAAAAAAATTTATAAACGAAATAATATTACCTGGTACTCATAATTCAGGAACTTACAAAATAAATTTAAATAAAAAATTAGAACGTGAATATGAAATAATTAGGTTATTAGGCAAATTTTTTAATCCATTAAAAAATCATATTCAAAAATTTACACTAAATCAAGAATTAACGATATATGAACAATGTAAAATAGGAATCAGAATGTTAGATCTTAGAATTTTTTATGATAAAAAAAATAATTTATTTTATAATTCTCATAGTTTTATTACTGTAAGTTTAGATGATATAATAAATGATTTAATAAAATTTATAAAAGAAAATAATAAAGAATATATTATCGTTTTTTATAAACAAGACTTTCCTTACGAAAAACAAGAATATGATTATGAAGTTCTTGATGAATATATTAATTCAAAAAAATATTGTATAGAAGGATATAAAAATTTATATTCATTAACTTATGAACAATTATTAACAACCGAACATAGAATTATATGGGTAAACCATTACCATGTAAAAAAAAAATGGTATGACACTTTTAATAAAAAAAAATTAATAGAAAACATCAATAATGATAATAACAGTAATAGAATATTATACGAAAGAAAAATTTTAAAAAAATATGTATATGAAGATGACCACAAAAATATAACGAAAAATTTCGGAAACCAAATAATAGAAGAAAGTACAATTATTAAAGGAAATTACAATAAAAGATATATAGGATGGGTTAATTATCAAATGAAGGAAAATAGTTGTGAAGAAAATAATATGTTACCTATAACTTATCCTAGGGAATGTAGTATAGCTGGTCAAAGAATAGGGGAAAGAATTAATACTAGTAGTTATAATGATAAAAATTTTTCACCTGGATGTTATACAGACAAGTATGATCTTTGGCATGGTTCAGGTAAAGAAAATAAAAAAAATAATGATTATACAAATTTTTATAATATATGTAGACCAAAAGAAATAGACAAAGATTATGATAGATTTATTAAATTGAAAATATTAAACAATATTGATAGTAAATCATTTTATGGAATTGCTTGTTGTTTAACTCCAAAAATTTTAAATGTATCTTTTGAAATAATGATAAATATCATAGCTTTTACAATACCGTTAGTGTTTATTATATACAATGTAATATCTTATAATAAGTATAACAAACAAACACTAAAATTTAATAAATTTAAAATAAATAATAAAAGTGTATACTCATTAATAATATCTTCTGTAGTAATTTTTGTAATTTTACTTTTTATAAAAATGAGTAAGATAACAAATTTAAAAGAACAAACTAAAGAATTTCATAAATCTTTTTTGAAAATAAAATTAAACAAAAATTTAGGATTTTATTTATTTGATTATCCCACTAAAGAATTAACAAAGAAAATTATTGATATTAATTTAAAATAAGCATATTAAATGTATAATTTTTATACCTTCGATATGACTATTGACGTACCTTTTGTAATTCAAATAAAAGATATAATCCATAGAAGTTCTTTGAAAAGACATCAAGGATATTATAACTAATATTTTTTTCATCCAAAGGTAATACTGCAGCTACACCATACAATCCCCATAGAATAGTAAATAATTTTCCAAATTTCTTACCTTTTTCTGTTTTGTTTGCATATTTATGAACAATCTTAAATGACAAATAAAAGAAAATGAATCCTATTGATACACTGACGTACAGTGGTAAAATTCCTATTTCCCCTAGGAATCCAAACAATAACATTAACCAATTATAAAGAAACATTTGTTTAATTTCATCTTTATTTTGATTATAAAAGTCTTTAATTGTGATAGTAGTATCTTCTCCTTTTTCTTTTTTGTGAATATAGTCTAAATAAACTATAGTAGTAAAAAGCATTGTTGGAGTTGTTATTGACCAGTCAATGTATCTTCTAGGTGTAACTTTTTCAGCTACCATCATAGAACGGGTGATCCATATATAGAACACAATTTCAATAACTTGAACTATTGTTTCTAATGTTAAAAGTTCTGTTAAAACTTTATCTTTGGGTTGTACATTAACGTTAGAACCTACATATGTTAAAATACCTGCTATGATCTGAACTTTAAGAGATATATCTGCACTCTTTTTAACTAATCCTTCCATTAATTATATCAAATATTTTTTCTACGAGTGAAAATTGCAAACAAATTCATTATTATATTATTAATACTACTTCCAATAAAATTTAAAGGTCTTACTATATCACAGAAAAGTATTATTCTTGTTTCTTCAGTATTATTATGCACTTCATGTAAATAAGTATCATCTAATAAAATTCCTTCTCCATCTTTCCAACTGTATTTCTCTCCATTTATAATTATAAAACAATCATCTGAATTGGGTGTAGATAAACCTAAATGAAATCTTAAACATCCTTTATACACTCCTCTATGAGCTACAATCTTAGCACCAGGAGATAGTACTGAAAACATTGCTATTTTTACATTTGGAAACATTTCAATAATCTTACAAGATTCAGGACATAATTCCCTAGCTACTGGACCAATATCAGAATGCCATTTAATGTAAAGTTTTTTCCATTCTTTATCAGTCTTTACTATATCTTCAAAAAACATATCACCTCTGATAGTAGAATAATTTTCGTACGTCTCTAAAGCTTCTTTTCTAAAAACTTTCCAAAATTTAACTAATTCTTTTGATGTTTCTAAAGTATCAGTATTATACATAACTTCATTTCCTATCAATGAACAACTAGCTATCACAGGATTAATTATTTTACCAATTAAGGTTACGTCATTTTTAAACAAAAAATAAAGAATGAAAATTATCAACAATATTAAGATGATTATCATTATTTATTAGAAATATTATTTATAAATTCTACATACGATAGTAGAAATCATACCAAAGTAAATACTGTTTTTTGACCGATGGCTTGGATTTTCATTTTAGGTTTACTAAGAGTATTAGTTGTAGATGTTGAACCAGGAAACCCTCCATATCTAATACTATGCATCCTATGGCGATAATTATTATCATAAGCTGCTACTTGTAATTTTATTGTTTTAGTTGAACTCCATGAACTTAATTTACCATCTGATACACTATCTGTTCCTGTTATGTCTATTATACCTATAAATGTATAATTTTCTCCCCAATTGTGTTGATTATCACCTACTCCAAGATATTGAGACGTAACAGCAGTACCATCAATTAACATCTGTATCATAAAAATAAACCTAGTATCATAACTAGTATTTCCGCTATCGTGATCAGGGTCAACTGAAAAATTAAATTCAAATAAAACTTGTTTAGTTCCAGTAGGAGGGTTGTAACTAATACTACTACCTGTTATATCCACCCAACTAGTTGTTGTAAATTGAGAACTAGTAACGTTAGATAATGTATAAGTCCCACTTTCAACTGTTACTGACCTTCCATCACAAACACCTACTAATGTTTCAAGAGTTTGACCATCCATAGTTGTTGTATTTACTGAAAGAACACTTGTGCTATCGTCTATATCCAAACCTGACCCTACTTTTATACCTCCTAATGAAGAAGAAGTAGCGGCTGGAAGAGTGTAACTTCCACCACCGGAAGAATCAGCAGGTGCCCATCTGCTATTAGTTCCATCCCATGTTAGTACTTGATTACTACTAGGTGCTGTTGTATGAACATTAGAAAGATCACTTAAAGCTATTGCAATGTTTTGACTACCATTAAATGATTGTCCAGCAATAGTCCTAGAGGTTGCTAAAATTGTTGATTTTGGTGCTGTGAAAGTTGCTGCATCCGATAAATTAGTACTAGCTATTGCAATGTTTGCGCTACCGTCGAATGATTGTCCAGCAATAGTCCTAGCGGTTGCTAAAATTGTTGATTTTGGTGCTGTGAAAGTTGCTGCATCCGATAAATTAGTACTAGCTATTGCAATGTTTTGACTACCATTAAATGATTGTCCAGCAATAGTCCTAGCGGTTGCTAAAATTGTTGATTTTGGTGCTGTGAAAGTTGCTGCATCCGATAAATTAGTACTAGCTATTGTAATGTTTTGACTACCATCAAATGATTGTCCAGCAATAGTCCTAGCGGTTGCTAAAATTGTTGATTTTGGTGCTGTGAAAGTTGCTGCATCCGATAAATTAGTACTAGCTATTGCAATGTTTGCGCTACCGTCGAATGATTGTCCAGCAATAGTCCTAGCAGTTGATAATTTCGTAGCAGTTGCTGCATTATTTTCATTTGTAACGTCAGCACTAGTAGCTATACCATCTAATTTTGTTTTTAATGCATCTGTGAAATTATTCTGAGTCAATCCTCCGTCTCCTACTGAGTAAGTTGTATTCGTATCAGTAGCTGAAAGAACACCTGTACCACTATCTATAGAAAGATTAGTTCCTACTTTTATACCTCCTAATGAAGAGGATGTAGCAGCTGGTAAAGAATAATTATTAGCACTTGTAGCAATACCGTCGAGTTTTGTCTTTAGAGTATTAGTAAAATTATTTTGTGTTAATCCTCCGTCTCCTACATTATAAGTTGTATTGGTATCAGTAGCTGAAACAACACCGCTACCATTGATAGATAGATTATTACCTATTTTGATACCACCTAATGTCGATGAACTAGCTGTTGGAAGAGTATACGAACCTGTATATGTACTTCCATTCTGTGTCAAGGTACCAGTAAAATTAATATTTCCCGATACGTCAAGTGTGTATGAAGGAGTTGACGTACCTATACCAATTGTATTTGTTCCATTTAAATTTCTTATTACTAATGCATTATTTACCAATGTTGTACTTCCAGAATTATACCATCTAATTCCAAAATTAGCTTTAATGTCTGTATTACTACTGGTTAAAATCATATTCATACCTAGGTTGTCATTGTTAGTAACACGTATGTGTTCGCTGTTACTATTGTTATGATTATGTAAATGAAGTATTGCTTCTGGAACTATATTTCCCACTCCTAATCTTCTATTCTGATCAATAATCAAAGAAGTAGTTCCTCTAGGGTTGTCTATGTATAACTTAGCATTATTACTTGAATTATTACTATTGTATAAATCAATTGATGCTTCTTCATTTGTTACTTTATTTTTGTATACTAATTCCACTTTATTATCTCCAATTATTCTTATTCCTGGATCATCGTCTGTCATTGACGTCTGTTCAAATGTAGAAGTTTGAGCTACTATTTTCCCAGAACTTATTGTTGATACAGAATCTGTTGTAAACATTTGAATACCCGAATCCATCTATTAGTATAAAACATTTTTTTTCATTACTATAAATAGTTATATTTTTACATAAATAAATTAAAAAAATATATATAAAGAATATTACACCTAGGGTATATATAGGATGGTTCGTAAAAAAAAGACAATTGAGGAAAAATACAAGAAACACAGCCAATTAGAGCATGTTTTGGCTAGGCCTGGTATGTATCTTGGTCCGATAGAAACTATTACAGATCATGCATGGATTCTTGAAAATCAAAAAATGGTTGATAAAATTTTAACTTACAATCCTGGTATAGTCCAGTTGTATGACGAACTTATTTGTAATGCTGGGGACCATGCACAAGAGAATAAAGGTAAAGTAAAAGACATTAAGATAACAGTTGATGAAGATTCAATAAGTGTTTACAATGATGGTCCAGGGATTCCTATCAAAATTCATAAGGAGTATAATATTTATGTTCCAGAATTAATTTTTACTAATTTTTTGACAAGTAGTAATTATGATGATAGTGAAAAAAGACTCAAAGGTGGTATGAATGGTTTAGGTGCTAAATTAGTTGCTGCTTATAGTAATAAATTTATTATTGAAACTGTTTGTAAAGGTAAAAAATATACACAAGTTTGTGAGAATAACTTGATTGATATTAAAAAACCTAAGATTGCAGATAGTAAAAAGAAAGATTATACTAAAATTACATTTTACCCTGATTTTAAAAGATTCAAAATGAAAAAAATAAATGACGGTCTTATGAAAGTACTTGAAAAGAGAGCTTATGATATGTCAGCTTGTACTGATAAGAAAGTTAATATTTGGTTCAATAAAGAAAAATTAAAGACAAAAGATTTTGAGTCTTATATTAATCTTTTCGTTGGACCTAAAAAAGATTCTCCAAGAGTTATTTTTGGCAATGAAAGATGGAGTGTAGGAGTAGTTTTAAATCCTTACGATAAATTTACTCAAGTAAGTTTTGTAAATGGTCTTTTTACAGCTCATGGGGGTAGTCATGTTGATTATATTGTTAATCCAATATGTAGGAAAATAACAGAAACACTAAAGAATAAATACAAAGATGCTCAGATTAGACAATCTTATGTAAAAGACAATCTTTTAGTATTTGTTCGTTGTTTAATCGAAAACCCTAGTTTTGAATCACAAACAAAAGATAGATTAACAACTAGGTACAATAAATTTGGAAGTAGTATTACAGTAGGTGAAGATATAATCAAACAAATAGTTAAATTAGGAGTTGCTGACAATGTATTAGCAATAGCAAATGCTAAAGATAGAAAAGCTCAAGCGGCTACTGATGGTAAGAAAAAGATTAAATTGACAGGTATACCTAAATTAGATGATGCTAATAAAGCTGGGGGAAGAGAATCTAAGAAATGTACACTTATTCTTACAGAAGGGGATTCTGCAAAAACATTTGCAACATCTGGGCTTAATATTATCGGAAGAGATTATTATGGTATTTTTCCACTTAAGGGTAAATTATTAAACGCTAGAGAAGCTACTAATAAGAAAATATTGAATAACCAAGAGATAGCTAACATAAAAAAAATTTTAGGATTAAAACAAGGTAAAAAATACAAAAAGTTAGATGAGATTCTAGATGATATGAGATATGGTAAAGTAATGATAGTAACTGATCAAGATAGAGACGGAAGTCATATCAAAGGTCTTTTAATAAACTTTTTACACTTTTACTGGCCTTTATTAATTAAGAAATCAGATTTTATTACATGTCTTCAGACACCTATCGTTAAATGTTCAAGAGGTAGAGAATTAGTTACTTTTTATAATACAGTTGAATATGATAATTGGAGAAAAAGCAAGAAAGATATCAAAAAATGGAAAATTAAATACTATAAGGGTCTTGGAACTAGTACTAGTAAAGAAGCAAAGGAATGTTTTAAAAATCTTAACGATAAAAAAATGATTATGTCTATAGAAGATGATGAAGATGAAGATGCTATCATACTTGCTTTTAAAAAAGACAAAGCAAACGATAGAAAAAGGTGGATTAAAAAAGCAACAGGAAAAGAAATATTTTTAGACTCTAATCTTAAAAAAATTAATATTAAAAAATTCATCGATGAAGAATTAGTTCTTTTTAGTATTGAAGATTGCGAAAGGTCTATACCTAGTATGATGGATGGTTTAAAACCTTCACAAAGAAAAGTTTTATATGGTTCATTATTGAAAAATATTAAAGATGAAATTAAAGTAGACCAGTTAAGAGGATTTATTGGAGAGAAAGCAGCTTATCATCATGGTGAAATGAGTCTTAACGAAACTATTATTGGAATGAATGCAAATTATGTAGGTTCGAATAATATTAATTTACTTAAACCTGGTGGTCAATTAGGTACTCGTCTTATGGGTGGAAAAGATGCAGCAAGTCCTCGTTATGTATTCACTAGTCTTAAAAAAATTACTAGGGGTATATTTAAAACAGATGATGACCCTTTATTAAAATACCTAGATGATGATGGATTTAAAGTTGAACCAGAATATTATTGTCCGATTATCCCCATGGTTCTAGTTAACGGTACTAAGGGTGTAGGTACAGGATACAGTACAGAAGTTCCTTGTTATGATCCAAAAGAAATAATTAAATATCTTAAAAAATTATTAAAGAATGAAGAATGGGAAATACCTCAAATGAAACCTTGGTATAAAGGATTTAAGGGGAGTATAAGAAAAGTTGGAGAAAATTCATATGAAACAAGAGGAGTTTGGCAAAAAGTTAGTAACGGAACCGTTAGAATAACAGAGTTACCAATAAAGTCATGGACACAAGATTATAAAACATTTTTAGACAAGATTACAGATGAAGGTAAAATTAAAAATTGGATTGATAATACTACTGAAACATTAATTGACCTTACTGTAAAAATGGACCGTTTTGAATTAGACCGTTGGATAAGTTCAAATAAAGTAGAAAAAGAATTGAAATTGACGAGTAAAGTTAATACTGGTAATATTCATCTTTTTAATGAAAAAGGAAAATTGAAGAAGTATGAAGGTCCTGAAGAAATACTTTATAAATTCTTCAAATGTAGAAAGAAGATGTACAACAAAAGGTACAAGTATATGGTTGATGAATTGGGTAATCGTGTTAAAAAAATATCCGCGCAGGTAGGTTTTATCCAAGGAATAATGGACGAAAAAATTAAAGTTTTTAGAGTTCCAAAGAAAGGTGTAATCGAACAATTAGAATACAATAACTTTCCAAAATGGGAAAAATCTTATGATTATCTTACAGATATGAAAATAGACAATTTCACAGATGAAAAAATAAAACAATTAGAAAAACAAAGTAGTCGTTTACAAGTTGAATTAGAAGTACTTGAAAAGAAAACTCATTTAGACCTTTGGAAAGAAGACCTTGTATATTTAGAAAAACATTTGTAATTTTTTGATAATTAAAATAATTTATACTATTAGTAAAATGCCATTAAGTCCTAAAGGTAACGTGGCTACGAAATTTAATAAGGGAGCTTGGGTAGGGTCAAATAGACCAGAATTTGACGGAGGTCATCCAGTTCCACTTCCAGAAGGAGGAACAAAAGGAGAGGTAGGACAATTTATATTCGATGGAGATTGTCGTTATGATGCAGCAGATCCTGATGAAAATTGTAAAGCACTTTTCGGAGAAGAATGGGAATGGGATGATGTTAGAGATAATTTTGACCCTTGGGGTCATACTGAAGGGGAATCAGTAGAAAGTGGGCATTATTTCTGTCCAGCGGGTAGTTTTTTTCATAAATGTCGACGTTATGCTAATAAAGAAAAAGATCTTCAGAAATGTTGTATTGAACAAGTCCACGAAACACGTAAAAACCAAACACATCCAAAAACTTGCCCTCCTGATATAAGGGATTATTTAGAAAATGATAAATGTTATCATTCTGTTTACGACTATTGTAAAGCTAAACCCGATGATGGATTGAGTAGACTAAATGAAATAGCTGCAGATCCTGTTTGTTTAAATTACGCTCAAAATAATGAAAAAGGACAAATTCCTCTCGGATATTTTAATGTATTGAGAAGACTTTGTCATACTAAAAATGAAAAAAATTTAGTAAAGAGACTTCAAGAACCTGGATGTAAAATTTATTGGGAGAATTTGAAAAATGGTAGTTCTAAAGTTGTTGATCGCGAACAGAGCTTGGTACCAAGAGACATAAATTATATGAACGATGTAATTAAATCAGAGAGATACAAATACTGTTTTGACAAAAATAAAAAAGGAGTTTATCACAATTTATTAAAAAAGTGCAAAACATCAGATGAATGTCATTCTGAAAATATACCATTTGACGTTGCAGAAATTATTGACTGTGCGGAAATATGTACAGATGAATCTAAAAATGTCGATTCATCGCTTAGAGGAAAATGTGATGCCGCATGGAAACAATATTGTACAAGTAAAAAATTTAATACTTTCGGTGGTTCTGATATAGACCATAAAGATTTATGTCCTGTTTATTGGGAAAAAGATAAAATAAGATTAGCAAAAGTAGGAGAATTGATAAGATTAGCAAAAGAACAAAAACCAGACTCATGTGCATTTTCTGCTTTAACACAAGTTGATTATAAAAAAATGGAAAAACAAGATCCTGTTTGTTGGTATGAGCCTCAAAGGGGTAGTAAAATAAACCACAACGTTCATAAATTTACAGGTACCGCTACCTCTAGTGATCAAGAAAAATGTAAGTCTGACAGTTATAATATATGTTGTCAAAAAATTCAACTAGAAGGTGAAATATCTGCACCTAATATAGAAATTGAACAAAGTTGTCCTAAAGCAAAATTAGACAATGATAATACTATAACTGATATGGAAAATTATGAAGTTCCTGTACCTTGGGTAGCTCCTCCTTTTAAACCTGACCCTAAATGCAAAGATACACCTAGACCCACTGGAATAGTTTGTGAAGATCCAGAAGAATATCCTGATTTCTCGGGATTTATGAATGATATGGTTAAATTTGATGCAGATGAAATTAAAGAAATAGTCACTAGCAACTGGGAGAAGAAACAAGCAAGAGATGCAGAAGAACTTGCAGCTTTAGAAGCTGAAATAGCAGCAATGCAAAGTAATAATCCAACAGTTGAACTAAATAAAGAAGCAAAAAAAGTGGTAAAAAAGAAAAAGAAATTATCGTTTACAGAAAAAATACTTGAATTTTTCAGAAAATTATTTGGAGGAAAAAAGAAAAAAACTAAAGAAGAGAAGAAAAAAGAAGCAGAAGAAGACGAAGCTTTATTAGAAGATTTTACAAATATTCCAAAAAAACAAAATTTATTTATTATTCTCGTAGTAGTATTTTCAATTTTCATAGCTTATAAGATATTTAGTAATAAAAATGTTCAAACTGGGATAGGATATGGAGTTGGTAGTTCAACAGGGGAAGCATTGGGAGAAACAATTTTTAATAATTCTGGAGCTATTAAAAGTGCAGGCTCTAGTACAATTAATACTATAGGTAATGCTGGGTCTAACGCGATGAATACTGTTACTTCTTCAGGAATATTAGATAATGCCAGCAGTCTTGCCTCTAGTGCATTTAACAATCTAAGTTCTTCAGGAGTATTAGACACTGTTGGTAGCGTTGGTTCTACTCTAGCTGAAACTGCTGGTGATGTTATATTAGAATTAATATAAAATTTTACATGAAAAATAATATTTATATTTAATAAGATGGATTATGATTACAGATTAAAAGTAGTTATGCTGGGTGATCCGGCAGTAGGAAAAACATCTTTATTAAATATTAATATAGAAAATTCCTACCTGGATCGTCACTTACCAACAATCGGTGTTGAATATAGAACTTTTATAGAAAAAACAAAAACAGGAGAAAAAGTTAAATTTCAAGTTTGGGATACGTCAGGAGAAGAAAACTTTCGTTCTATAACAAAAACTTACTATAGAGGCACCATAGCATCCATCCTAGTGTTTAGTTTTGATGATAAACAATCATTCAGAAGTATAGATTATTGGTTAAAAGAAGTAAGACAAAATTGTTCAAGTTTAAACCATTGTATATTTTTAATAGGTAACAAATGTGATAAAAAATGTGATAATTTAAGTAGTGTTGATGTAATTGAATACGCTGATTTAAGAGGATTGACGTACATAGAAACAAGTTGTAAAGAAGGTGTTAATACAAAAAAGCTTTTTAAAATTATTGCAGATACTATTATGGATAGAATACCATATATAGAAGATATTCGTAAAGAGCCAGGTATATCTTTAGTAAAATATACTAGAGTAAAACCAAGAGACAACGTTTATAATTGTTGTCAAACACATTAATCTTGTAAATAATTTTCTATAGTATTATTAATGGATACTATAGGAAACAATTTAGGGAATTATTTAGCCAATAATTATGTAGATTCTAACAACAAAGATATTAACAAATGTATTGCATCAGCTATTAAAAATGAAAAAGAATGTAATTTAGAACCTGTTGATACATATTTAGACGTAAATGAAAAAATGTTCAAACAAATATCAGTTTATAAAAAATCTCATGAAAAATTGAAAGAAGTTATGAATAAACTACAAACATGCCCTTTAGTTACAGGAGTAGAAAGAGAAGTTTTTGAAAAAGGGTTTAGAGAACTTTCTGTACCAGGTAGTGAAATTAGTTTTATAAATTTACTTCTTAAATATATTGAATTAATCAGAGCAGAACATAAAATTTATAAAGATAAGTTCATTAGTCTTAAAAAACAAACTTATAAAGGACCTTATATGAATGGAGGAATATTTAAAAGTCCAGATGAAAAATATTTATTAGGATTGATTATTGCACCTTTAAAGGAACAACATAAGAAAGATTATAAACCATTAACTAACCCAACCGATATGACAAAAAAATCAGGTCTCGCTTACACTTCAGCAAGAAAAGGTGATATTATATATGGTATAGGATATAAAGGTAAAGATTTTTCAATGGAGAATCCCATTACAACAGAAATTTCAATGGATGATAACCAAGTTAAGAAATTTTTCCCATTAGACAGTCAAGAAACATTCATTGATTTACCAAAAAAAAGTAACGGAATGGTGTACGTCATTTTAATAACCGTATGTGTATTTTTATATTTTAAAATAAGGAAAAAAATATAATATATACAGTTATATATGAACGCTTACGTGAATTATTTGGCTTATTCTTATGTTAAAAACAACTTGGATTCTATTAATAATTGCATAGAATCTTACCTAGAAGATGGTAACGCAGAAAAGTGTGATAATGAAGTTGTTGGCTCTTGGTTGGTTGAAAATGGTCCTGCATTATTTGATGGAGTTAAAGATTCGACAAATGAAGGTTCGACAAATGAAGGTTCTATATTTGAAGAAAATAACAGTGGAGCACCACGTGCATTTGGTAAAGAAGTGACTACTGGTAAAAATGATATTTCAGGTAAGCAACTTTCAAGAAATGGTTGTCGGGTTTATGCCGATAGTATTGGGTATTCGTGGAAAGGAGACAGTAATGATGGAAACGTCAAAGGTTGTTTTTTACAACATGGACCTAAAACTGTTTATTACAATGAAAAGGATTCAACGACAGAATGCGGAGATATTGATGGTTCTACGTGTTTACAACCAGATAATCAGTATGTAGACAAAGAAAATTGTGCTTTTTATGCAGGGAGTATTGGGTATAAATGGGGTGGCAACAGTCATGATGGAAACGTTAAAGGTTGTTTTGTACAACATGAACCAAAAACTGTTTACTTTAATGAAAATAAAACAGATACGGAATGCGATGGCGTTCCTGGTTCTATTTGTATTCAAAAAAAAGAAGAAACTACTGAAGGAGAAGTAGACTCATTCATTAATATTCCAAAAAAAAGCAATGGAATGATATACGTCATTTTATTTATATTAGCTGTGTTTTTATTTCGTAAATTAAAAAAATAATTATCTTTAATAAAAGTATGTCAGAAAATAAAACAATATTTCTGGGTAACGAAACATTAAGAATTCTTTACCCAAATAAATTGTTTTTTTGTATACATGAAAATAATGAATCTGATTGGGAGCGTATAAATTTCGACATAAAAATAAAAGAATTTTATAACTATGAAAAAAGGAAAAAGAATAATAAAACAAAGTGCATTCTCCAATGAGTACTTTAGTATAAAACCATCTAACATTGATGGAGCTGGATTAGGATGTTTTACTAAAAAATACATTGAAAAAGGAACTACTATAGGTAGATATTTAGGAAAAATTATTAACGAAGAATCTTTCGATAGAAAAAAAGATACAGACTACATTTGGCAAATTAATTATCCTGACAAAACAAGAAAATTCGTTGATGCTAAATATAAAAAATTAGGAAATCCTTTAAGATTCGTCAATAGTGTAACAGAAGAAGGAGATCCTAATCAAAATGTAGAAGTTTTCCAAAAACATAAAAATATTTACTATAAAACTATAAGAGGTATTTTACCTGGTTCAGAAATATTAACAGATTATGGTGATTCTTATTTTGGAATAAGTGATTCTGAAGAAGAAGACAACAGTGACCGTTTTGAAATAATAAAAGAACCTAAAAAATTCAAAAAATGGAAAAACAAAGGAAAAGGAAAAGGAAAAGGAAAAGGAAAAAGAAGGTCGAGAAAAAGATAATAAACTTTAAAAAGATAATAAACTTTTAAAAAATATCTTTCTTTATAATTAGTATGGGGGTTGGTGCTTCCAAAATAGATTATAAAGAAAGAAATTTTACAGAACAACCTTTAGAAAAAGAAGAAATTGATGTTCTTATGAAAAGTATTCCAAAGGATGATGTTTTAGGCAGTTTAAATCAAGAAGATAAGAAAATGATAATTAATAATTATCCAGTTGATGATTTAATACAAAGATTAGAACAACCAGAAAGAGAGAAAATTGTAAAAGAGATTGGTAATGAAAAAATGTTCAATCTTATAGGTGATCGTATTTTTGATTACTATTTTACTAATAATAAAGAAGATATTAAAGGATGCATGAAAGGTCATATGAATAAAGACGGAACCCCTTGTGAAGACGAAAAATTTAAAAGAATGATAACAACTATACCTGATTTAGTACAAGGTCCCTTAGGAGAAAAACAAACCCAATGGGATACAGAAAAAAATACGTTAAACGAAAATTATATTACCTTAGAAGATCAAAAAGATTCATTACAACAAAACTATGATAATTTATTATCAGAAAAAACTGGTTTACAATCACAATGGAATACTGAAAAAACTGGTTTACAATTACAATGGAATACTGAAAAAACCAATTTAGAAACACAATGGAATACTGAAAAAACTGGTTTAGAAACACAATGGAATACTGAAAAAACTGGTTTAGAAAGTGAAATAACTACTTTAAAAAGTGAAAGAGATAATCTTAAAGAAATTAGAAATACTTTAACAAGTGAAAGAGATAATTTACTACAGGGTTCCGGAACTGCTACAGAAACTCTTACTCAAGAAAAAGATAACTTACAACAAAAGTATGATAAATTATTATCAGAAAAAAATACGTTAAAAACAGATTATGGTATTTTAGAATCAGAAAAAACCAATTTAGAAACACAATGGAATACTGAAAAAACCAATTTAGAAACACAATGGAATACTGAAAAAACCAATTTAGAAAGTGAAAAAACCAATTTAGAAAGTGAAAAAACCAATTTAGAAAGTGAAATAACTAGTTTAGAAAGTGAAATAACTAGTTTAGAAAGTGAAAAAACCAATTTAGAAAGTGAAAAAACTACTTTACAAACACAATGGAATACTGAAAAAACCAATTTAGAAAGTGAAATAACTAGTTTAGAAAGTGAAAAAACCAATTTACAAACACAATGGAATACTGAAAAAACCAATTTACAAACACAATGGAATACTGAAAAAACCAATTTACAAACAAAAAATGATATTTTTAAAACATATTTTAATACAAATTTTAAAAAATACATAAGTGGGGAACAGAACAAAAATGTCAGTGAACAGGAATGCAAGGCTTATGCTGATTATGTTGAAAAGCCTTTTAACGATACCATATCTAGTAAAACTAGGAATCTATGGTCAAACTATATTAAAGGATGTCAAGAAGATACTACAAATGTCTATTGGAATCCTTCTATATCTTCAACTAAGAGATGTGGTACAGGAGGAAATTATTGTATACAAAAACCATTAACACCAGAAGATTTAGAAGAAGTTAGTAGTGGGGCACCATTTTTAAAATTTAAAGAAGTGAGGACTGGTAGTCCTAACAAGTCTGTGAGTAAACCAGAGTGTGAGGAGTATGCATTGAAAATTGGATATACTTGGGGTGGAAATAGTGACGATGGAAATGTCCCAGGTTGTTTTGTACAAAAAGATTATAGTACAGTTTACTACAATGAAAAGAATACATCAACAAATTGTCAAGATATTAGTATATCTACATGTATTGAAAAAAATGATAAACATGTAAATAAAGAAGAATGTAAGGCATATGCAACGGATATTAGATATACTTGGGGCGGAAGTAGTAACGATGGAAATGTCCAAGGTTGTTTTGTACAACACGATTATAATACAGTTTACTACAATGAAAAGGATACATCAACAAATTGTCAAGATATTAGTACATCTACTTGTCTAAAAAAAAAATAAACTTTTAAAAAAAATCTTTCTTTATAATTAGAATGGGATTAGGTTCTTCCAAAATAGATTATAAAGAAAGAAATTTTACAGAACAACCTTTAGACGACCAAGAGATTAATATTCTATTACAAGCTCTACCTGAAGAAAATGTCATTGGTAGTATTGAGAGCAAGGGTAGAGAAAAAATATTAAGGTCAATGAGTGACCAAAAAGTATTTAATATAAAAGGTGACAATATTTTTGACTACTATTTTACTAACAATAAAGATGAACTCAAGAGTTGTATGACAAGTCATATTAACAGAGACGGAACACCTTGTCCTGATGAAAAATTTAAAAGAATGATAACGAGGATACCTGATTTGGTAAAAGGTCCTTTAGGAGAAAAAGAAAACCAATGGGATACAGAAAAAACAAATTTAAAATCACAGTACGATACACTAAATACCGAAAAGACTGATTTAAAATCACAGTACGATACACTAAATACCGAAAAGACTGATTTAAAATCACAGTACGATACACTAAATACCGAAAAGACTGATTTAAAATCACAGTACGATACACTAAATACCGAAAAGACTGATTTAAAATCACAGTACGATACACTAAATACTGAAAAGACTGATTTAAAATCACAGTATGATACACTAAATACTGAAAAGACTGATTTAAAATCACAGTATGATACACTAAATACTGAAAAGACTGATTTAAAATCACAGTATGATACACTAAACACTGAAAAGACTGAATTACAAAGTCAGTATGATAATCTAGAGGGACAAAAGGGTGGTTTGGAAGATGAAATTCAAAAAAATTTATTAAGTAACGTTGTTCGAGTAACTGATGGTAATAATATTAACACCGTTTCTGAACAACAATGTAAAGCATACGCTAAATATTTAGGAACAACTATCGGAAAAGGAAATGATACGAGTGGATGTTATTTAGCTCCGTCAGGGGTCGGTACATCCGGTGTTTATTATAACAAAAAAACAGGTAAAGGAAAATGTTATTATAATAGTGATTCTGACTACAGGGTGTGTATCCAAAACAATCTTAACAGAAACAATACATATTCTAAAAAAGGTTGTAGAGGAGACGTAGGAGGAGAATATGATTGTCGGGTTGATGGAACATGGGATCAAATTACACTCAAAGGATGGGACAGAAATAAATATGGACAAACAATCGATGCTGCTAAACACTTTTGTAATACTCACAAAGATTGTGTAGCTGTCGCTAGCTCTAGTGCAAATTGGAATTGGCCAGTTCACACGACGTCTAAATTTAAACCTTGTAATAATGAATATAAAGATGTTACTAGTGGGAAACCAGATTTGAGTGTAAAAACTGAGAAAGAGTGTAATTCTCCATTTCCATCAGTAACATATACAGACAAGCCATCAGGTTGTATAAAACACGGGAGTAATATTAGATGGAACAAAGATAAAAATACCCACAGTTGTACATCGTCTAACCCATGTGTCCAGAAAGAAAACGATTGTGATCCAAAAGTGAATTATCACAATAAACGAGAATGTAAAAAACCAATAGATGGTGTTTGGTCTAAAGGGGTAGGAGAATCATGTGAATGGGAATGTCCAGGTAGAAGTGGTATTGAAAGCTATTCAGTACCTAAATTTCATACATCTTCTTCTTACGCATGTAGCGCGCGAGATTACACATACGACAAAAATAAAAAAGCACACTCAGGAGGTAGCAGAAAATTAGTACAAGGAAGCAAGGGTTATTTTTCGTGCAGATCACAAAATGGTTCAAATTGGGGATGGAAGTCTTATAAACATCAAGATGATGTAATGACGTATAAGTCTTCATGTTCTGATTGGGATAATCCAGCAATGTTTTATAAAACACTTAGCAATAACGAAGAACCTTATAAATCAGTTTCTGAAGAAGAGTGTAAAGATTATGCTGATACTCATGGATACACTTATGGTGTACCGTGGGTAACATTAAAAAATGTTTGGAGTATAGGTACAAAGAAATATTATAAAGAAAATATTGATAAAGATAGGTATAAAACTGGTAAGTATTATGCAAATGACTGCGGTAGTAAGTGGATGTCTTCAGATCGTATTGATAGTTGTAGTACAGGGTATGGTAGTGTTGGTAAAACACATGCCAATGCTGTTTATGGAGCGGATCAGAATAGAGAATTTTCATCAGACAAAGATCCTAAAGGATGCTTTTTAAATGATAAAAATGTGTACTTTAATAAAAACACTTCAACTAATGCAGTATGTGATTCTAAGAAAAAGTGTATAAAAGGAGAATTAAAAAAAGAAGATTTTAAAATAGTTGATAGTGGGAAACCACTTTCATTTTATAAAGATGTTAGTAGTGGTAAAAATAATCGTTCTGTTTCTGAAAGTGAATGTAAAGCTTATGCAGAAACTATACCAGGATATGGTTATACTACTGTTACAACTACAGATAGACCTCGTGGATGTTATCATAATGGAAAACAATACAGATATGCTTCTGATGGAACCATGGATTGTGGAACCGGTTCTGATATATGTATACAAAAAAACACTAAGAGTGTAAGTGAACAACAGTGTAAAGCTTATGCTAAAATATTGGGTAAAGAATTACGAACAGATGTAACAAATAGATTATCGGGATGTTCTGTAGGTTACGATACTCCTAATTCAAGAGATAAAATAGGTATGGTTTATTATGGTCCACAAGGTAATAATAACACATGCGGTAGTAAATTTAGTGGAAATTCTTACTTTAGTGATTGTGTTCAAATAAAATAAACTTTTAAAAAATAACTTTAAAAAAAAAAATATTAGTAGTAATTATATGCAATCAATAGTAAATGCAATAGTAGGAAATTTATCAAGTTCAAGATTCGAAAATCTTCCAGAATCAGAAAAAGAAAAAATTATTAGTAGTAATTATATGCAATCAATAGTAAATGCAATAGTAGGAAATTTATCAAGTTCAAGATTCGAAAATCTTCCAGAATCAGAAAAAGAAAAAATTATTAAAGCAATAAGTACAGAAAAAGTTTCAAGTACAGTAGGTGATGAAATTTTTGATTATTATTTTACTAACAATAAAGAATCAGTAAGTAATTGTATGAAAAAACATATTTACAATGAAGGAGAAGATTGTTATGAAACCCGTATGAATAATATGTTTAAAACTGTTCCTAATTTTATTATAGATCCTAATAAACAATTTTTAAAAAATATTACATTTGATGATTATATTAAAAATGTAGACGAATATGATAAAGCATTCAAAAATTTTATTCCTTCAAAAATTAAAGAATATTTTTTTAAAAATGGAAAATTAAATTTATATATTGCAGCCCATTCTACAGATGTAGGAATGGTAGTACCATTCCTACAACAGTTTACTAAAAAGATTAAACTTATCGATCAAGATAAGGAAAAGAAAAAACAAGAACTCCAAAAATGCCGAAATGGGTGGAAGAATTTAGGATTACAAAATTTACTTTCACAAGAGAAACATCCAGAAGCGAAACTGGAGAGCTCAAGGCTTGGTGGTGTACTTACTTTTGCATTGGCAACTTATGGATGTAGATTGGGGACATATAACCTAGAGGAAATATATAATGAAATAAGTGATTATATAAAACCGGTAGGTATAGAAGATTTTACAACTTATAAAATTTTTTTATATTATATAGCAACAATACTTTACAAACTCTCTTTGGAAAATGCAATTAATATATCTAAGCGTGTATTTAAACAAAAAACAGATGAACAACATAAAGCAGACACAAAAAAAGCAAGGGAAGAAGCAATAGAACTTTTCAAAACAATAGTAGAATAAACTATTCAAAAATAACTTTTTAGAATACTCCTCGAGTGTATTTTACAAAGTTTTTTTCTTTCTTTTAAGTAGTATGAAAGGAGCATTAATGCAATTAATATCAATAGGACATCCCGATATATATCTTACAGGGACTCCTCAAATAACATTTTGGAAATCAGTTTATAGAAGACATACTAATTTTGCAATTGAATCAAGACCTCTTCCAGTTATAGGTGGAAAAGTTGAATTTGGAAAAAAATATGAATTTGGAATAGCCCGTCAAGCAGACTTGTTGAGTAATATGTACTTAGTTGCAACTTTACCAGCTTTAGGTATTCAAGGTAGCAATCAAAATAGTTCTGGAAGTAAGAAAAAAATACTTTTAAAATGGTCTGAAAAGTTTTCTAATAGTGTTACTGTAGCTGACAATAGTCCTACGATATCTTATGTGTTTTCATCAGGTCAAGAAGCAGAAATTAAATTTAATACAGTAAATACTAACGATGCTACTGATATTGTCACTGTAACCTTAGAAACTGTCCCGTCTAATAAAACCAATACTCTTTCTTATGGTAGAACAACAACTACAGGAGCTTTAGACAGGTTACTAACTTCAGGTACTTATGTTTTTGTAAAGGGTAACGATAATACAACTGCAAGCGGTATTATTACTACAGCATTCAGTTACGATACATCAACTTTCCAATTTTTAAAACAAAGTGGAGATATTACTGATAACCAAATAGGAACCATTAAGATGACTAATGACACAACAGGAACTTTTGACAACACAAAACATACCATAAAATGGTTTTATACAATAACTATTCAAAACAGTGATTATACTTCACAAGTTGATCCCGGGGACCTTATTAATATTGAAAATGCAGCTAATAATACATTTGTCAATAAATATTTATTAGTGAACAGCATAAAATTAGTCGGAGATAATACAATCATAAAAGGTCATACTAACGAAATGATATTAGGTAATGACTTAGACATTGTAGCAGCTAATAATTTCAAATTAGTATTTGGTCAATTTTCAGGAAGTGATGTTAATGCAGCTTGGACTGAAAGAATAGGTTATGCTTTAATTGAAGATATATCTTTGAAAATTTCACAAAATGTAATCGATAAACAATATGGAACTTGGATGGATATTTGGAGTGAATTGTCATGTCCTAAAAATAAGAAAAAAAGTTTAGATAGAATGGTAGGTGAAAAAAATAGATTACAACTCATTAACAACGCTATAGAAGGAAGAATCCTATATATACCCTTGCAATTTTGGTTTTGCACTAATCCTGGTCTTGCATTTCCATTAATTGCATTAGGATTAGAAAAAATGAAAATGGATATAAATATAAGAAGATTCGACAGTCTTGTAATACCAGTTAATAATACTACCGGAAAAAGATACAAAGGAATAACAAGTTTTAGTCCAGAAGTTCCAGAATTACTTTCATGTGCTCTTTTTGTTGATTATGTGTATTTAGACAAAGAAGAAAGAAAATTATTTGTTAATGGAAAACAAGAATATCTCATAGAACAATTACAAAGTATTCAAGACATAACTGGAGGGTATATTAAGAGTAGTAGTAGTACTGTTTATCAAGAATTAAATTTTCATCATCCTGTTAAAGAACTTATTTGGATTTTTCAAGATAAAAATTATGCTACTAAAAGTGGAAATATAGTAGACGACAATGGTAATATTATAGGAAGAGCTAATTCTTGGTTTAAGTATAACCATAATCCTTCAGAAACTTTATCACAAGCTGGTGATTGTACATTAGGAAGTAATGGAACTAAGTGGAATGGTTTTTACAATGATTTTTTATCAAGAGGGAAAGATAATGACATTTTCATTCATGGAGAAGAAAGAATAATAGCTAGGGATGGGAAATATTTTTCTGTAGTACAACCTTATCAATATCATAAAAATTCACCAGATAATGGTATTTATCTTTACAGTTTTGCATTGAGACCAGAAGATTACCAACCAAGTGGTACTTTAAATTTTTCAAGATTAGACAACTTCAAACTAAGGTATAAATTAGAACCTAGAGATAGTGGTATTTTACTTAACAAAAGTTTAAATTTAAGCGTTTATGCTAAAAATTACAATGTATTAGCTTTTGAAAATGGTAAAGCAGGTATTTTATTTTCAAATTAATTGAATACGTAGATTTCTTCAAAAATTTTTTCTTTGTATTTATTATATAATATGGGTGGTGGTTTAATGCAATTAGTGGCCTACGGGGCTCAAGATATTTATCTAACAGGTAACCCACAAATTACCTTCTGGAAACTAGTATACAGACGCAATACAAATTTTGCAATAGAATCAATCGAACAAACATTCGCAGGTGCTGTTGATTTCGGAAATCGAGTTACTTGTTCCATTTCTAGGAACGGTGACTTGATTAGTAAAATGTATTTAGTTGCAACTTTACCATCTTTAACTGTACAAGAAGCAGCTAGTCCTATAGGAACTCCAGGTGATGCAGCAGTATTAGAATATACTATTGGTAATTTAACAGCTGGTATTACTAATGTCATTGGTACTAATTCTGCACAATCTATGCATTCTGTAAGTGCTGCTTGGACGGAACATGTAGGACATGCTTTGATTGATGAAGTTATTGTTGAAATTGGAGGTCAATTAATTGATAAACATTATGGAGTGTGGCTTGAAATCTGGAACGAACTTACATTGTCTTCTGAAAAAGAAGAAGGTATGGATGAACTTATTGGTCCAAAGAAAAGACATCAATTACCAATGTCTGCTAAAAATGAAAGAATTATTCATGTTCCTCTTCAGTTTTGGTTTAATCGTAATCCAGGATTAGCTTTACCTCTAATTGCTTTACAATATCATGAAGTTAAAATTATTATTCAACTTAAAGAACTAAATCAGTTGTGTACCATTGTTTTAGACGGTAGAGGAGTACAAGGTGACTGTAGATCAGATTGGGTTCTTGATACTGATAATGTATTATCCAAATTTCCAAGTTCTTTTATGGGAGTAGATAATAAAAATACAGCATCAGGATGTAGAATTCAAGGAACAGGAGCTACTGTAAAAACTAGTAAATCTCTTAAAAATTGTCAATTATGGGTAGACTATGTTTATTTAGACACAGAAGAAAGAAGAAGATTTGCTCAACAATCTCATGAATATCTTATTGAACAATTACAATTTAATGGTGCAACTAGTACCCCTAGTACAGCTACTACAGAGGTTACAGGAACTTACAGAATTAATTTTAATCATCCAGTAAAAGAATTAGTTTGGATTTATCAAGACAAGAATAGATGTTGTCCTACTGTAGCAAATATTACTAAAAATGCATGGTTTAATTTTGGTTGGAATGACCATAATTTAGTTTACCCTGGTTACCTTACGGATTCTGCAACTGCTAATGTTACAGGAAACAATAATTTAGCAGCTAATCCTTTTATTTTAGATTGTGTTGATGGAGCTGATATGCCTTTAGGAACATGTGGAACACCTAAAGATGGAAGAGTTCATGATTTCTTGTCTAGTAGTTATACCAACAAAATTCAACTTAATGGACATGATCGTTTTGCACCAAGACCAAATAGTTATTTTAGTTGTGTACAACCTTATCAACATCATTCAAGAGTTCCTGAAAGTCAAATTTATAATTACAGTTTTAGTCTTCGACCAGAAGAACATCAACCAAGTGGTACATGTAATTTTTCAAGAATTGATAATGCTCAATTACAATATTCATTACAGCCTATGGTTTTACCTGCAGATGCTGAAAAAGGTTTAAGTCCTAACAATGAAAGTTATGCACCAACTCTTAATTTAATGATGTTTGCAACTAATTATAATGTACTCAGAGTTATGAGTGGTATGGGAGGTTTAGCATATTCCAATTAATTTAATAATTAAAAATTTTCTATAGGAAATAATATTTCTCGCAGAAGATTTTTATTTTTTTTGTTGACTATTACTAAATGGGTGGTGGTATGATGCAATTAGTTGCTTACGGAAAGCAAGATATATACTTAACAAGTAAACCAGAAATAACTTTTTGGAAATCAGTATACAGAAGGTGTACTAATTTTGCTATTGAATCAATTGTTCAAGATTATAGAATAACTCCAGGATATGGTAAAGAAACTAATTTTGTTCTCACTAGGGACGGTGATTTGATAAATAAAATGTATCTTACTTTAACATTGCCAGCTCTTACTCTTAATGGTAATACAAGTACTAATGACTCTGTTGTATTAACATTTAACCACGCTAAATTAGCTGATGGATTAGCTCAGATTAATGATGGTAATGGTAAAACTTATTTTACAGCTGCTTGGACTGAACATGTTGGTCATGCACTTATTGACGAAGTAAGTATTTTAATAGGGGGGCAACTTATTGATAGACATTATGGACTTTGGATGGAAATATGGAATGAACTTACGATTCCTGAAAGTAAAAAGAAGGGATACGATAATATGATTGGTTATAGAAATAGAAAAGACCTTCCTTACGGAGCTGTAACAAAAAGAAAATTACAAATACCTCTTAACTTTTGGTTTAATCGTAATCCTGGATTAGCACTACCTTTAGTTGCTTTACAATATCATGAAATAAAGATTAATGTTAAATTTAGAGAATTTACTGCTTTACCTGTAGTAGTTATTAACCGTTCAGATACAGGTAATAAAATTTCTAATAGGGTAGATCTTAATTATGTACAAGGGTTAAGGGCTCAATTCAAAGATAATCATAGACCTAGTATTGTAGGAAATTTTACTCCTAAAATGCAAGACCTTAAATTATGGGTTGATTATATATATCTTGATACTTCAGAAAGAAGAAACTTTGCTATGAATGAACATGAATATCTCATCGAACAACTTCAGTATAAAGGAATGGAAGATACTTTACAATTAGAGGCTGCTAATGAAATTGGTAATTTTTTGAAATTAAGGTACAATCACCCAGTAAAAGAAATAATTTGGTGTCTACAAGATCCTATTGCAAAATGTCCTCAGAAGTCTAATGGTATTTACGATATGTCAAAAAATGCTTGGTTCAACTTTGGACACAATAAAGACGACATCGTAAGATTTTTAGGAGACAATGCAAATAGTATTACTATTAATGGTATAAGTAGTGCTGATATGCCTTTGGGTACATGTGGAACAAATACAGATGGTAAAGAACATGAATGGATCAGCAGAGAAGACAAAAACGGAATACAAATTAATGGTCAGAATAGAATAGCGCCTAGAGGGGCTGAATACTTTCGTTATACACAACCTTTACAACATCACACTCATATTCCAGATAATCAAATTTATGTTTATAGTTTCTCTCTTAACCCAGAAGAACATCAACCAAGTGGAACTTGTAATTTTTCAAAATTAGATGAAGCTCAGTTACAAATGTATCTTAGTAAAAATACAGGAATAACAAGAACTTTAAAGCTATTGGTGTTCCTTACAAATTATAATATTTTCAGAGTAACTGGAGGAATGGGAGGTTTAGCTTTTGCTAATTAATACGTTAAAAAAAATGGTTTTTTTTTCATTCTTTTAAGTAAAGTATGGGTGGTGGTCTAATACAATTAATCGCTTATGGAGCTCAAGATGTTTATTTAACAGGTAATCCTCAAATAACATTCTGGAAAATAGTATACAGAAGATGTACTAATTTTTCTATGGAATCTATCGAACAAACATTCTCTGGTGTAGCAGATTTCGGAAGTAAAGTTGAATGTAATATTGCCCGTAAAGGAGATCTTATTGGTAAAATGTACCTTGTTGCAGATTTACCAGCATTGGCTGTACAAGTTTCAGGTTCAGCAGTAGGTACTAAAAGTGGTACTGTAAGATTAACTTTTAATTACACAAATCTTACATCTGGTATGCAAAGTCGTTCCGGTGCAAATAATCAACCTGATTATTCAGCAGCTTGGACTGAACATGTTGGACATGCACTCATAGATGAAGTTACAGTTAGTATAGGAGGTCAAGAAATTGATAAACATTACGGATTATGGTTGGAAATATGGAATGATCTTACACAAACTGCAGAAAAAGAATACGGTTACGATAAAATGATAGGAGAAGCAAAAAGAGAAGATTTACCTTTTAATGCTGTAGAAAAAAGAACTTTACACATACCACTTCAATTCTGGTTTAATCGTAATCCAGGGTTAGCTATACCTCTAATTGCTTTACAGTATCATGATGTTAATATCAGTCTTAAATTAAGAGACTTTGATAGTCTTGCTATTGTTGTTTACAACAAAGGGAATACAACTAGTATAGGCAATGCTCAGGGTATAAGAATTCAACATCAAAATGCAAAAAATAAAATAAATCCTTCAACCTATGTTAATATAGTTCCTGGAGACGAAAGAGAAGCAAAACTTTCTAATTGTCAATTATGGGTTGATTATGTATATCTTGATACAGATGAAAGAAGACGCTTCGCTCAAAAAAATCATGAATACTTAATCGATCAATTGCAATTTACAGCTACTGAAGAAATCCCTTTTGTAAACGATGTATCAAATCATACTTACAACTTAGGTTACAATCACCCTGTAAAAGAACTTATTTGGGTAGTCAGAGATGAAAATTATAGAGCTGTCAAAGGAATAGGTGAAAAAAATGGTTGGTTTAATTTTGGTTATAACACTTACTCTGCTACTCCAAGTGGAGACGCATCAACTGATACTTTTATAGCACCTACTCTTTATAGTGCAGATGCTCCAGAAGGAACAAGAGGAACAGTAGCTAATGGTAGAAGTAGTGATTGGTTAGCAAATACTTATACTACTAAATTTATACTTAATGGACATGATCGTTTAGCTCCTCGTCCATCTAGTTATTATAGATTAGTACAACCTTATCAACATCATACTAAAGTCCCAGATGGTCATGTTTATAACTACAGTTTCAGTATTAAACCAGAAGAACATCAACCAAGCGGAACTCTTAATTTTTCAAGGATTGATTCTTCAGAAATGGCTTACAGTATTATAGGTCCACCAAGTGCACCTACAGGGAAAGATGGAGGTATGGCTGGTAATAATAGTCTTGAAGTTGGATTGACTCTTCATGTATTCGCTAGGAATTATAATGTACTAAGAGTTACTAGTGGTATGGGAGGTTTAGCTTTTGCTAATTAAGCATAAATAAAATATTTGTTTTTAGTATATGGATATTTGCAAACTAAATAGTTCAGGTTCTTTACAATATTATGTACAATTATTAATAGGTTCAATTATATGTGGTACAGGTTTTGTTACAAATAGTGAAACAACTGTTATAGGTAGTATGCTTATATCACCAATTGGTAGTCTTATTATGAAATTTGGAAAAGAAGGATTTAAAAGAAAAGGAAATGTTAGGTCTAAAGGACAGTTAATGGAATATAAATTATTAGCTATGATTGTAGTGCCAATTGTAATAGGATTTTTATGTGGTTACATGTTTAAACAACCAGGTAGTACAGATGTTGTTGAAGGTAGAGGTAAAACTTTAGTTGACAATCCTAATTTATTGGTAGCTAGTGCTATTATAGCTGGTTCAGCTGGTATTCTATTCAATTGGGGAGATAAAATAACTATGGTAGGTATAGGTATTGCTACTGCTTTACTTCCCCCTTTAGTCGCTATGGGATATTCTCTAGGGAAAGAAGTAAAAGATAACAAAAAAGTATCTCTAGGTATTAATGATTCTATGGCTAGTGCAGGTTTATTCAGTATTAATTTTATGGCCTTGTATTTAAGTGTAATACTCTTCCAAAGAAAATGTTAAATATTAATTATTAATGAATACTACTATTTTTTAAAAAAAATGTTAGTATTTATTAAATGACAGGTGAAAGGTATAAAAAATTGAAAAAGGAAATAAAACAAAAAATAAAAAAAATTAAAGATTATGAAATTGATGATAATAAATTAGCTGCGTTAGTATTTATTATTACAGCTGTATTAGGAATAAGAGCAGGTAATTACCTTAGACTTTTTGTTTTTGAACATGAAACAAAAAAAAAAAGAAAAGAAGAAGAAGAATATTCTAGTCTATACGGAGAACCAGAACTGGAGGAATTTGAAGCGCCTCCTGATAATGAAAGTAAGTGGCCTGATGACCCTAGGGCGGGTATAGGAGCTTTCGAGGTGTCGTTATTTGGTAAAAGCAAAAATAGAAAATTTAAAAAAGTAGCATTAGCCACTTTATTAGGAGGAGGTTTAGGAGTTGGGACAGGGATTTACTTAAGGAACAATAAGATTAAAAAAGAAAGAAAGATAGAAGAAAATAAAAGAAAAGAGATACAAGAAAGTATGAAGAAAAATGAAGAAGTTTATGAAAGAGGACAAAAAAAATTAAGAGAAAGTGATGCACCAGAATCTATAATTGAAGAACCTCGGAAAAAAATTGAATTTGATGAAAAATTTGATCAGATAAATATTCCTTTTGAAGATGATGAAGATTTTGGAATTAAATCTGACATTGAGTCAGGAACTACTGGATTACAAGAAGAATACGATTATTATAAGGCTAAGCAATATTTAGAAGAAGAAGAAAAGAAATTAAAATACGATAAAAAAAAGACAAAAAAGGAAAAAAAAGTGTTTAGTAGAAACAAGAATGTTAACAAACGGGTAAATATTATTAAAGAAAAAATAGAAGAAAATAAAAAACAATCTAGACAAATAGAAAATTTTTACGATAATTATTTTAAACAAAAAGAAAAAAGATTATCTAAAAAAGACCTTATAAGAATATTGTCAAGAGAAGAAGGAGAAGATAAAGATGATTTAAAATATTATTCTTATTGGGAACTTTATAAAATGTATAAAGAAATAATGGAAAAACAAAAAGAAATTTCTTCGGTACTTGACTCCGATGACGATCCTGTTCAAGAAGTTATGCTATTTGGAAAGAAAAAGAGAAACAGACGTAATAAAAAAAGAAAATAAATATATTACTATATATTAATGATAATATACATTGTAATAACAAGTTGTATGTTAATTATATCAACTGTAACTATAATTTTTAAAAAATATACTAATATTAAAAATTTAAGAGTTTTAAAATTATTTAATACGTCATTTATTGATTTTTATGAATATAGTCCATATAATAGTATACAAAATTACAAATCAACTATGTATGGTGAACATGTACATAATTTAAGTAAATTATTTTTTAAAATTTGTAATTCTTTAAAACTTGATTATATTGTTTTTGCTGGTTCATCTATAGGTTTAATAAGAAATAAACAAATGATGCCTTGGACAGATGATTACGATATAATAGTAATGGATAAATATAAAAAATACTTTAGAGAAGTAGTGGGACCTGAACTTTTAAAATATGGATTTAAAATCTGGGGATATGATACTGATATTAATAATAATCCTGGGTGTAATTATATAGCAGAAAATATAGAACATCATAGACAATTTAGAGTCGATATTTTTTGGTCATCATTTGATGAAGATAATAATTTAATAAATATGGATGGAAGAGGGTTATATCATAAAAAAAAATTACCTCGTAGTTGTGTTTTACCAAAAAAATATTATAATTTTAATGGAATGAATCTTCCTTTTTTTAATGATTATGTACGAGAAGTTAATTTATCATATGGTGACGTACATAACGAATGTATAATTTCTTCTCACTCAAAAAAGATGCCTGAAAAAGTTGTTTATAAAAATTGGCAAAATGCTATACACGATTTTAATTTTTTAAAAAAAATAGCTATACAAAATACAAAAAACAAAATAAAGAATTATAAAAATTATAAACCAAATAATAAAATATTATTAGTAGACAATAGTATATCTACACAAAAAATATTAAATAAAATTTCTAAAGATAAAATAAGTATTGTTAACTTTACGGATTGTGAAACTTTTATGAAACAATCATTAAATGTAATATTCTATTTTCCAAATGTTAAACTTAATTTATTTTTAAACGATTTAACAAAAATAGAATACATTTATTTAAATTATGCAAACAATGTTTATGTTAAAAATAATAAAATGAAAAAGATACTAAATGAGCTTGTGTATATCAGAAAACCTAATATAATAGTAACTAAAATAATAACATTTGGTACATTTGATTTATTTCATAAAGGACATAAAAATATAATCAATAAGTGTAAAAATTTAAGCGATAATGTAGTTATAGGTATTTCAACTGACGAACTTAACTCGAAAAAAGGTAAAAAATCTTTTGATTCTTTACAAAAAAGATTATACAATGTTCAAAAGTATTCTAATTCAAAAGTATTTAAAGAAGAATCCTTAGAAAAAAAGAATCATTATATTAAAAGTAATAATTGTAATGTTTTAGTTATGGGAAATGATTGGGAAAATAAGTTTAATTGGGTATCGAGTGATATACTTTACCTCCCTAGGACTCCTGGCATTTCTTCTACATTATTAAGAAATAGAATGAAGAAATCATAATATGTAAACTTTTTACACTTTTTAAAACTTAAAAGGTTTAAAACGTTTAAAAAAATATTGCTATATTGTAGAATGCCAAGAGGAGCCTTGATTGAATTAACAGCAAAAGGTCAACATGACCTTTATTTAACAGGGACACCTTCAATTACATTTTGGAAAACAGTTTATAGAAGACACACGTCATTTGCTATGGAATCTATAGAACAAGTTTTTGATAATGCAATAGATTTTGGAAGCAAAACAAGTTGTACTCTTAAGAGATCAGGAGACCTTATCAATAAAATATACTTCGTTTGTAAATTACCTATATTAGAAACAACTGATTTTTTTTCAGGAGATCCACAAGATCCTTATACTAAAACAAATGCATCAGATACAGATTATTTCTTCGACCCTTCATTTGATTATTGGATTTGGAGTAAAGTAATAACACCAATAGTACAATCAGCTGACACATGGGCTTTTGGAACTACTGATTTAGATAACTGGCCAGTAGAAGATACTATTTCATATACTTCAGCAGCTTGGACTGAGAATGTAGGAAATGCTCTTCTTGAAAAAATAGAACTTCAAATAGGAGATTCTATAATAGATACACATTACGGTGTTTGGCTAGATATATGGGGTGAACTTTCACAAAAAAAGAATATGAAAAAATCCCTTGAAAAAATTATAGGAACTAGTCAGAAAAGTGAGCTACCGTATAACGGAAAGGAATCGAAAACTCTTTATGTCCCCCTTAGATTCTGGTTTAATGAAAACCCTGGATTAGCTTTACCTATAATAGCTCTAACATATAGCGAAATTAAACTTAATTTTAAACTTAAAAAATTGGAAGAATTAGTTATCGCAGTAGCTAAGAAAAAACTTTTACAATACAACGCTGACACTAAAGACCAATTTTCATGGTCTCAAAGAATAAAGAACCCAAAACCTGTTTCTCCTTTAATTAGTAGTTCTTCAGTTTATGATACATACAATATTATACAAGCTTATGAAGCTTCTACTGACACAGAACTTGAAAGTTTTCGTCGTTCAGGAAGAGTTCAAAATTCTAATTTTCAAATTTCTATTCAAAAGATAACAGCAGCTAATGGTATAGTAACAACCGTAACTCCTAATAATCCTGCGAATATTAACACTACTATTTTACCAATTCTTTACGGAGAAGTGACGTACAATGCAGCAGTTACAAAAACTGCTAAAGTTACTCCTAAAATAGATTCCACTGGAGCTATTCAACATATTACAATAGTTGAAGGAGGGCAAGGTTATACCAACGCTAATAATATCACAGGTATAAAATGGATCGCATTTAACGGTACCGTAGTGGAACACAATGATGCTACTAAATATAATTTTGCAGTAGAAACAACAACTGATAAATTCGGAATAGGAGGAGTATCTTTTCTAAACAAAGGAGAAAATTATGTGATACCTACTATAACTTTCAATGGTACTGGAACAGGTGCTAAAGCAGTAGTTAGTCGTTTAGATGAAAACAATGGTATACAAGAAATAGAATTAATAAGTGGAGGTACAGGATACAGTAACGCAACAACTGTTACAGTTAACGGTAATGGTTACGGAACTAATGCTACTCTGACAATGAATCAGGTTGGAGGAACTATAGTGTCAGTATATGCTACAGCATTTGGAAGTGGATATATTATGCCAATAATACAAATGAATGACGTAACCGGTTCAGGAGCCCATGTAGTAGTTTCTGAATTAAATGATAATGGAGGAATCGATACAGTTAAAGTTGTTTATAGAGGATTAAATTATAGTGTGAATCCTCAAATCAATGTCTATGGTAATCCAAATGCTACAGGAGGTTCTATTGGAGAAGAAAGATTAGATGGAAAAGTTAAAGATGGGGATAATATTAAATTTATACCTGAAAAAACTACGTTACCATACAGTGGAGAATATGTAAGATTCTACCATAAAGATGATAATTTTAATCAGATTTATGAAGAAACTAGGGAGTGTCATGAAGACAATCAATTTAGTAAATATTTATTGAGTGATGTTATTTACAATTCTGACTTAGCTAATGAAAGTTCAGGACATGATAATCCTTTTGCAGAATACCCATTAGTTAAAATAACAAAGAATGGAAACAATATTAAAGTTTTTATGACTGCAGATTATTACAATAGTACTTATTTTAAAAATTGGGGTAATTTTTCAAATGTTAGACATAATTACCCTATCCTTCTTTCTGATAGAAAAAATCCAGAAGTAGAAATTTCTGGAACTGTTAGAGGTTTTGATTTACCAGGATTAACGATAACATTAGACACAACAGCTTCAAGTACAAATGATTTTTATAATGGTTATAATCTTGAAGTTAAAGTCGGTACTAATTATTATAATCGTTTTATACTAGATTACAATGGAGCTACTAAAAAAGCTACTATAGAACAAGTTTTACCTAATAATCCTACAGTAGGTACAGATACTTATAAAATAATTGGAGTACCCCATTATAGAGGAATTGTACAAGCAGTTGATACAACTAATAAGACAATTACTTTACAAACTTATACTACCCAAATAGATTTTTACAATAATTTCGACATAATAATAGGAAATGAAAGAAAAAACATTACAGATTATAATCAAACTAATGGTAAAATAACACTTGCAACAAATTTTAATACTTCTATTGTAACTGGTACTACTGTTTATAGAATAGTAGAAAATGAAAGTGACAAATATGGAGATAGTGGTTTGTGGAAATTAATAAGTACAACTGCTGGAGATGAAAATATTGTAACAAGTAATGGGTATACTAACATAGCAGGTACTGTTACAACTGTAGGTGCAGATCAAACAGTTGGTTATAAAACTTTAGAATTTTCCCCTAGAGATGATAATTATACTGGTACAAAAGCAACTATTGATACAGATAGACAATTATTCTTAGCTATACTTAGAAAACCCAATGCTGATCCTTTGACGTACCCTCATACTTTCAATAAAAATGATATTTTCTTGAATAACAATTTAAAAGGTAAAGGATATAAAACTGGTGATCAATTTTTACTTTCTAATGCAAGTGGTACTGAAATTACAACTATCTCTATTACAGCTAATGCTACAGGTCAAATAACAGATTTGACAATTGTTAATGGAGATGAACATACAGCTGCTCCAAATATTTTACAATCTTCATGTGTGGGAAAACTTTATGTCCCACAAGGAGGTTCACAAACTAATTCTGGTCATTATATCGTAGGAAGGTATTATTGGAATTATAAACAAATGATGACATTTTCAAAAAGATATACATGGGTATTACAACTTGGACAGGGAAAGGATTACGATGTTATATCTCTCCCTGGTACCTACACTACAAGTGATTTACCTAATACAGAAAGAAATCAATATCCATTTATTTATCCTCAAGATCCTACTTATCAATGGTTTAATAGTACTGACACTCCTAGAGGTAATTTTTGGCAAAGAAAATTGCAATTTGCAGTACAAGACCCAGGTATACCACACTTAAGACCTGGAGCTATTATAAGATTAGGTGTTTCAGGTAATCCCCGTTTCGATTATCCATTAAAAGAAACAACACAACCTTCTCATGTAGTTTTCTTAGAAACTTTATACTATAGAATGATAGGTGAGAATAGAACTTCAAATTTAGAAGAAGAATTTATGATTGATGATTTTACAGGTGCTTCTTTAGATACTTCTGAAGAATCTTATTATACTACAGGTGAAAGAATAGAAGAACAAAATTGGTATAATGGTTTTAATAATACTTTTATTCAAAATGCAGTAGTAGAAAACGTAGTTATTGATACCGTTAAATACTATCCTCTTATTTATTACACTATTGACGTACATCCATTGGACTTCGATAATCGTTTTTGGTTTTATGAAGATTATACTATCACTAACAGTGAAACATGGAATTTAACAGTATATCCTCCATGGAATGATTTTGAACCTGGGGACAGAATAACACCTAATCTTTCACAAAATAAATTGATTTATAAAACACCTAAATTAAGTCTTACTGAAACTAATCTTTGGGTGGATTACATTTATTTAGATACTGAAGAAAGAAGAAGATTTACAGATAATACTCATGAATATTTAATAGAACAATTACAATTTAGAACAGGTATTTATGAAAAAATAACAACTGTTCCTAAAACTAGACAGTTTTTATTGAATGAATTAAGTTTTACAGTAAAAGAATTGATATGGGCTTTTCAAGACCGTCAAAATTGTGCTTCACAAGGTCATTTTAAAAACGCATGGTTTAATTATGGTATTAATCAACAGTATAATTTAATAACAGCAGATTGTCCTCTTGGAACTAATGGTACTAAATGGGATGGAAATGATAATGGTTTCTTTAGTAATCAACCTCAAAATGAAATAATTATAAGTGGTCATAAAAGAATAAACCCTAGAAGATCTAGTTATTTTAGATATACACAACCACTCCAACATCATACAAGTGTACCAGAAAAACCTATTTATGTTTATAGTTTTGCCTTAAAACCAGAAGAATATCAACCTAGTGGTACCATGAATTTTTCAAGAGTACCTGATGCAAGATTGAAATTCTTTTTAAAAGGTCTTAAAACATTAGACTTGAGAAAGAATACTCCTGTTTATATATTGCTTTTCGCTAAAAATTATAATATATTTAAAATTGAAGACGGAAAAGGAGGAGTCTTATACGGTAATTAAATTATTTTAAAATATTGTTGACTATTAGAAATGGTAAAAGGTTCTACTATACATCTTATTTCTAAAGGTCAACAAGATTTATATTTAACTGGTGATCCTAAAATAACATTCTGGAAAAGTGTATACAGAAGACATACTCAATTTGCTATAGAAACTATAAGGAATAATTTTAATACAAAACCTGCTTTCGGTGAAACTATCGTGTCTGAAATAAAAAGATCAGGAGATTTGTTAAGTAAAATATATTTAGTTTTAACATTACCTACTTTAGTAACTAATGAAATATTCAAAGAAGACCAGAATTCTGCTTATCATCCTAATAATGCCACTGTTCTTCCTGGAGTTATGAGTTATACACAAGCAGCATGGACAGAACATGTAGGTAATGCTTTAGTAGAAGAAGTTAAATTAATAATAAATGATTCAGTTATAGACCATCAATATGGTGTTTGGTTCGATATATGGCAAGAATTAAGTAATAAGAAGTATCAAAAAGAAGCTTTGGATAAAATGTTGGGAACACAAAAAAAAAGTGAATTACCTTATAATGCTTCTAAAGAACAAATACTCTATATACCTCTACAATTCTGGTTCAACCGTAATATAGGACTAGCTCTTCCTTTAGTGGCTCTTACTTATGCTAGTGTTAAGGTTAGTATTAAAATAAGAAAACTCAAAGATTTAATATTAGCTGTATCAAAAAAAGAGTACGTCCCTGATAATTTAACCGAATGGCCTAACGATAATAGTACTCCAGAAACTGGGGTTTATAACTTATCACTAGCTATACTACGGGGTAAATATAAACAATTAAAAGTCAGTACACCTTTAGGAACTTACAAAGGTTCAGGTGACTCTGCTACAGTTAATCGTTTTACTTATACAATGACTCATCCTATACCAGGTATACCAGAATTAGCAACAGGTAGTATAATAAGATTAGGTATGACTAGTAATATTAATGATGATAATGATCCATTGACGTACGGAACAATACCTCCAGGAATAACCATCACAAATCAAGCCTTAGATAATAGATGGATTGTGATAGAAGTGAAGACTGATACAGAAACAAATGCGCCTTTGGTGACGTACACTTTAACGTTAGCCCGTTGGAGTTTTGCTAAAAATAATTATACAAATGCTAATTATACAATAACCACTGATAACGAATGGGATTTACAAATATGGCCTCCGATGATGTCACTAGTTCCAGGTGAAAGAATTAAACCTTTATTAAGTCAAAATAATTTATTATACACTGAACCTGACGTACAAATTAAGAATTGTCATTTAGCAGTTGATTATATTTTTCTTTCAAGAGAAGAAACTAGAAGATTTTCCACCAATACTCATGAATATCTTATTGAACAATTACAAATGAATAAAGTATCTTTTGGAAAATTAGAAACTAGGGAAATAGGAAAACAAATTTTATTAAATTTTAAGCATCCAGTTAAGGAATTAGTATGGATTTTACAAGATGAACAGAATATAGCAACGAGTGGATATTATCAAAATAATTGGTTTAATTATGGTTTCAATGATGGAGGTTTAGTTATTTCTACTGATTCTGTTTTGGGAACTAATGGAACTAAATGGGATGGTAAAAATCATGATTTTTTAAGTACGTCACAAGAAAGTGGAATTGTTATTAATACTCATGATCGTTTTCCAAGAAGAAGAAGAAATTACTTTAGATATACACAACCTCAACAACATCATACATGTGTATCAGAAAAATCTATTTATGTTTATAGTTTTGCTATAAGACCTGAAGAACATCAACCAAGTGGAACTCTTAATTTCTCGAGATTAAGTGACGTACGAGCAAAATTTTTTATGAGTAAAGTTTCTCCTATTGATTTAAGATTAGGAGCATTAATTAATATGACTATGTTTGCTACCAGTTATAATATATTTAAAATTGAAAAAGGTTTAGGTGGAATTCTTTATGAAAATTAATATTGTATAATACTAATGGAATTAGTTAAAGAACCTGTTAAAACTGGTGACATTTTATTATTTAATTATAATGATAGTTGGATTTCATGGCTTATAAAATATTTTACGGATAGTAATTATTCACATGTAGGAATGATAGTAGTTGACCCTCAATTTGCAGAAGTTCCTTTAAAAGGAGTTTATCTATGGGAATCAGGTAGAGGATATATACCCGACCCAGAAAATCATCGTTTGAAAACAGGAGTTCAATTAACTCCTATGAAACAAGTTTTTAAAACATTTGAAGGTAAAGGTAATGTTTATTTGAGAAGATTAAAAGACCCTAGTAAAATGATAACTGAAGAAAAATTAAAAATTGTTCATACAGCTGTACATAATAAACCATATGATATGGTTCCTTACGATTGGTTAGGAGGTATAATAGGATATGATCCAGAACCTCAAAAAAATGATAGATTTTGGTGTAGTGCTTTAGTTGGTTATATATACTCACATTTAGGTATAATACATCCTAGTATAGATTGGAGTATACTCCGACCATGTGATTTCAGTCCAGAACACGAAAATCTAAGTTTTGTCAATCATTGTAACCTAGATGATGAAGTTATTCAATTAATTTAAGTGTACGTCAAAATTCTTAAACATTTTTTTTAAATGCTTAAGAGTTTTTACTGAAAAAAATTTATTTATTATAAGTAATGGATTTAGTCTTAACAATAGTTATTGGATTGTTAATCTTTTATCTTTTTTGTAAGAAAATTTTTAAAAAGAAAGTTTCAAAAAAGAAAGTTTTAAAAAAAGAAGAATATACCGACCCAATTCAAACAGTTATAGATGAAATGAAGAAAAAAAATAGTATGGATACTCTTGGTGAATATTTTTACGTAACTTTAAGTGCAGGTTATAGAAATAATGAAAGAGTTAAAAATGCTTATGCAGATCAAGAAGCAAAAATATTATATGGAGAAACCCTAGATAAAATAAAATCTTTTACGTCTCTTGCTGATTTAAATATATGGTGGAATAGTCAACCTAGTAATTTAAGAAAAATTGCATACCTTGTTAAGTATAAAAGAATGGTTACTGATGGTCTTCGTTTTGCTTTTATACTTTCAGATGAGTCTAATAAAGATAAACTTCAATTATTGTTTGAAAATTCTCCTCTCAATAAAAATCCAGTTGTTATTAGAGCTTACGAGAAAAAAAGAAAAGAATTGTACACACCTTTAGTAGACGCTGCTATAGCTCGTCTTAAGACAGGTAATAATGGTAAACAAGATTTAGACTATTTTAATCAGATTACACAAGATATATTAGACTTTTCAGAAACTGATGATTATCTAACATCTTATAATAAAATAAGTTTAAGAAAATTTTATACAAATGAACTTGGATCAAAATTAAGTAATTTTGTTTCCGGTGGAAAACCAAATGAAACTGGATTGAATAGTAGTGATAAACAGATGGCTTATTATAATTGGTTATCAGAACTAGACAATTATTGGTTAAGGCTACCTGAATGGGTTAGGAAATATAATGAAGGTAAATCAGGTTCTTTATCAAAAGTATTTCAATTCAATTGGAAAAAAAATTTTAAAAAAGTTAGAGATTTATACACTGCTGAATTAGGACTAAAGTATAAATTAACAGACTTGTCAGAATTTCATAATAAAGTACCTCAAAGAGTTAAAATGTTCTCTCGTTATCAAAAGAAATATAAATCAGTCTTCCAAGTAGTTTACAATAGAGCTAAGAGTGAAATGTTAAAACAAATTGAAGGATCAAAAAATAGAAATGTTCTTGTTGATTTTAGAATACGTTCTGAAGGAGATTCCAATTATCAAGGATTTTTTGGAATTGGAAGTAATATTCACGCTGATGCGCCTAGTATATTGACTAAATTTTGGGAAAGATACGATGCTCTTACAATAAGTGAAAAACAAGAAGCTTTGGATAATATAAAAAATACAGTCGAAAATGCAAAAGACGGAGTTTCAGTCTTCTTCGAATTATTAAGACTATGGGAAGATTTAGAAAAAATACCTACAAAAGAAGATTCAGAAGGAAACGATGTTCCTGATACAATTTATGCACATCATAACTGGATATCAAGATTACACAAAAGTAGCGGAAGATTTTCAACTTCTTTTTCAAGCGATAGTAATGATTCTAATAAAAGATCTGATACAAAAGACACTGAAATTCACAATGTTTACATAGAATATATTAAACAATATAAGGATGTAGAATACAAAAATTTTGAAGATTCTCTTAATATTACTGTTGGTATAGGTGAAGTTGCTGGATTAAGTAATATTACTGGTATATTTAGTGATAGTTATTTCAGAGATTTTATCTTTAAAAATCAAGGAATTTATAATACTATGTATAATAAAATCGTAGCAAAGTGGAATGAAGTATTTACTGATTTCGCAGTAAAATGCTTTCCAGATTCTGACCAAGTTGTACAATATGTTTTTTATAAAACAAGATGGGAAGCTATTTTGAACAATACATATTATGATTTAATAGGATATGAAAATGTTCAAAAAATAGAAAATGCTTACACTAGTAATCCTAAAATTAAAGAACAAGTTATTAAAGAAATTAGTTCTATTATAAGTGTAATTGTATTAGAAGCTTTTATTAATATGTTACCTAAAAAATTTCAAAATGATACAGAAATTCAAAAAGCTTACGAATCAAGAGTAGTACAAAGTCTTGAAACAGATATGAAAAGTTATGCTTCTATAGTAGCTCTTCTAGAATATTGGTTAGGTATTAAATCATTGTTTAGAAATTTACAAGCAGTTAAAGATTTATTTCATAGTGTAGCTATCACATTAATGGAAAAAGATATATATGGAGAAAAAATAAACCCTAGTGAAATGGGTTGGGATAGAAGTAATATTGAATCTGGTACAGGTGCAAATTCAGTTAACGACCTTTTGTTATACTGGATATCCATAATGGATTATAAAGTAATACAAAATAATACAGCATACGAAGAAATAATAAAAACACACCTTAAATATTTATTTCCAATAGAAGTTGGTAGGATAAATGGAGTTGAAACTCTTACTAAATACTGGTTTGGTTCTGATAAAATGATAAGAAAACGTTATAGACAATTAACATGGAATACTTTTTTTACTCGTCTTGAGGAACTTTATAAAAAAGATATGTCCGGATTTAAATATCCTGGACAATATGAAAACCTAGTGAAATATTGGAGAGCTCTAGATCCTATTGTTAGAGGTCAAAATTTCGCATGGCCAACTTTTTTTCCTATATTTGAAGAATTAGTAACAAATGAAATAAAGACATTAAAAACAACAGCTCAATTAGAAAAAAAAATATGGAAACATGAAGATTTATTAAAATATAGTGCAGTTCTTGTAGAAGCATATGGTAAGAGAATTAATGATTTAAGAGTAGATGAAGGAATGGCGAAAAATGTAGCTACTCTTACGAAAAGAGGTGAATGTCCAGCTGATTTTCCTTACGCTTTTAGTTTAGATGATAGATATTTACCAGATAGCTGTTGTAATCATGATCCATATATTAATCATGATGTAGGTAATGTTAGTTGTACAAATAGACTCGATTGTCCACATGATGCAGGATGTTATATGCACACTAGCTTACATTGTACAAGTAATTCAGATTGTATGGCTTTTAATGAATCTTTAGGAGAAACATTAAAACAAGGGGTTAAATGTGACTTAGTAAATGGTTCCTGTTTATATTGCCCTGACGGTAGGCAAAGTCCTATTGGGAGTCCTAAATGTCAGTGGGGAGCTAAAAATGACAAGTTTAAACATCCTGTACCAACAGAATTTAGGGAAATAATGCCATAAAATAAAAAATAAAAGGATATAAGGAAAAATATTCATACAAATTATAATGAGTGTTCTTCTTTCTACCGAGGTAAATGCAGAAAATGTTATTATTAACGAACCTAAAACAGGAAAAACAAGTGGATTTAAATCTGCTAAAATTAGATATAATTTAGAAGGAAAAGAAAGTCGATTTTTTTTACAAACTGGTAAAAAAATGAGAATTCCTTTTGGTATTAGCAATAATGAAAAATTTGGAGATGGAACTAGATGGGAAACACAATTCAGTTTCCAAGATGAAGAAAGAAGTCCAAGTGTTCAAAATTTCCACGAAGCTTTAGACAAAGTTAATAATAAAGTATTACAAACCGTTCAAGAAAATTCAAAAGAATATTTAGGAAAAGAATATAGTTTAGAAATGTTAATGGAATTTTTTAAAAATAGTATAAAACAAGCAAAAGACCCTAAATATGCTCCTACATTCAGAGTACAAGTTCCGTTTAAAGGAGATAAACCATTATTTACAGTTTACAATGAAAAAGAAGAAGAAATGGAGTGGTCTCAAGTGGAAAAAGGTTCTAATTGTACAGCAGTTGTTGAAGCAACTCAAGTTTGGATGAGTTCTGGTACTAAACAATTTGGAGTCACATGGAGACTGTTACAAATGCAAGTATTTAAAAGTGAACAAATAAAAGGGTTTCAAATAAGGAAAGAAACTCAAGAAGATGAAGTAGAAGAAAGTGATGACGATGACGATGACGAGGATACTGACGAAGATTAAAATATTTGTTGTCTTTAATGAGTAAATGTGATATTTGTAACATTGAAGTTAATGATTATAATTCTATTTTATTTCCTGAACGAGACCTGAATAGTGAAAAGGTTTACAGACAATGTTTTCACTGTAGTGATAGTCTTGTTGATTTATTCAACAAAGGAAATATAACAAAATTTATATTAAAAAGAAAAATAGGTTTAAAAAACTGTAAACAATATTAATATGGACTTACCACAGGACATTATTAATATAATTTACACTTTTAACGCAGACCATAGAGAACAAATGAAACCAGTTTTAAAAGAAATTAAAAAGACGTACTTTATTTGGACTTATAAAAGATGTAATTTTTATAATCAAAGTTCTATTATTCGTGAAGATGATTTCGTTTTTAATTCTATTTTTGAAAACAAAAATACTGACAATTCATATACTAATATAATACAATGTTTAATAGAAATGAAAGAACATGAAATTAAAAGACACTTAGATTTTTGGGGAAATTGTATGTGTTGTAGAAGACATATATTAGACAAACCTAGGATTGCTGAGAACGAATACAATTATTATTATGATCAATTTTCTGAATATATTGACGAAAAAGATTTTCATGGATCAATTTGTACAGATGGACAGAAAATACTAGGGTGTGGTAATTGTAATTGTGTGTGTAGACATTTTTCAAGATGGATTGTAAGAGCTTATACTGGTAATCATTTTATTTAAAAATATAATATTATTAATAATTAAGTATGGAAAACAATAATGATGAATCTCGAAGAGAATATTCCAGTGAAAATATTATTAATTTGATTCGTGACGTAATAAGAGAACCAACACCAAGACCAACTTTTGGAAATGTTTTTGCTCAATTAGCTATGAACATAATAGAAAGAGGTATGATAAGAGAAGCAGAAGCTAGGAGTTTGGAAGAAAATAATAAACCTGTTGTTGCTACTACAGAACAAATAGAATCTTTAGGAAATTACCAAAGAGTTTCTAAAGAAGAAATATCTGAAGATAATACGTGTTGTATATGTTTAGCACCTTATAAACAAGGTGAAGGGAAAAGAACATTAGGATGTGAACACTCATTTCATAAAAAATGCATAGATAAATGGTTAACAGTTTCTAAGACTGAATGTCCTATTTGTCGTAAAAATCCATTTGATTAATCTATTACATTTGAAAGATTTCTATATACAAAACCTCCAATATTCACCAGTTCTTTTGACCTTTCTATATCACCTTTCATATAGTTTTTATTGTCATACAGTTCAAGAAAAGTTTTCATTCCAGAAAAAACATTATTCCATTCTTCTCTATCTTCTTCTGGATATATACTCAAGTCATGTTCATATTTACTTAATAAAAATGTATAATATTTTTGTATTTCATGTAAAAAATAGTATACACTTTGAAAATTGTTATTCCCAACAATACCATTATGTAATCTACTAAATTTTTGCCAATCTTTATTAATATTAATACTTTCAAATGAAGATATCAATTCGTCCATTATATTTACTACGTCTAGTTATGTTTAAATAAATAAAAGTTATTATTATTATGAAGAGAAAAAGGTTAAATTCAGATGAAGAAGAAGACGAAGAATCACACGTTAAAGTAATTGGAAATAAAATTATATTTTACGGAGACGTTACTAATAAAAGTTGTTTTGATATAATTGCTGCATTACATGAAGCAAAAGAAAATCTTTCATCTGGAAGTCAATCTAATGATATTTTTTTACATATATGTACACACGGAGGAGATGTTTACCCCGCATTAGGTCTTATAAGTCAAATTGAAAATTTTCCATCAAAAATTATAACTGTTACAGAAGGATGCGTAGCTAGCGCTGGTGTTCTCATCGCTTTAGCAGGGCATGAGAGATGGATGACTAAAAATTCTTATATGCTTATTCACGAAATAAGAAGTTCCTGTTGGGGTCGTTACAGTGAATGTCAAGACGACCTTCAAAACCAAAATTTATTAATGAAAGACCTTAAAGAATATCTTGTAAATAAAACACGCAGAAAGTTAAGAGGTCAAGAATTAGACAACGTACTAAGGCATGATTTACTTTGGAACTCTGACAAATGCTTAAAGACCAAACTTGTGCATAAAATAATTTGAAAAAAAAATGTTAGTGACTCTTAATGAACACCAGACTTTTTATTATAGTAATATGTATAGGTCTACTGTTATTTTATATTCAAAAAAAAGAACCTTTTTCTAATGTTAATAGGGCTCCCAATGTTGATTTCCCATTCAGAAATATACAAGATCAAAACGGAAAAAATTTAAATATTATAGCATTAGGTGCTCCATTTAGAAATGATAAACATAAAGAGTTGTTTCATAAGTATAAAAAAATGGGATTTCCAATAATTGGAGTCACTAGTTATCAAGGATTTCCAGGTACCATCAATAATCCTTATGAAGACAAATATTATAAAAATCATAATGATGATTATTTAAATATGTGTAAAGGATGGTGCTATTGTTTTAAAGATTCTACTATGTTCAAAAGTAAACCTTGTTTAGAAATATCAGAATCTGATTTTACTAATCCTAAATGGTATAATATAAATGGTAAGAAAAAATATGATTTCATTTACGTTTGTCTAGATGACAAAACTACGAATTGTGATAAAGGGTGGCAAAGTTACAACAGAAATTGGAAACTAGCTAAACAATTAATACCTATTATGTGTAAGAAATATAATCTAAAAGGTATCATTGTAGGTAGAACTAATTGTGAGATAGAAAAAGAGTGTAATGGTAATTTAGAAGTTAAACCATTTCAAAAATATTGGAAATTCATAAAAATTCTTAAAAGTTGTCGTTTTCTTTTCCTTCCTAATATTTATGACGCATCCCCTAGAATTCTTTCTGAATCACTTGCTTGTGACATACCAGCAATTGTAAATAAAAATATATTAGGTGGATGGAAGTACGTCAACAATAAAACAGGAATCTTTTTTAATAATGAAAAAGACTTTGAAAAAAGCCTAAGGGTTTTATTAAAAAACTTAAAATCGTATAAGCCGAGAAAATGGTTCAAAGAAAATTATGGACCAGAAAATAGTGGTAAAAGATTAAAGAAATTTTTAAAGGATATTTATCCTGATTTAATTGAATCGAAATACGTAAAATTTGCTATCTAAATTGTTAAAATTATTAAAAAGAATATTCTTAAATGTTCTCTTTATTAATTTTCCTATACCTAGTGAAAATAATGCTTAAATTTTTCTCCATGTTTGGCTTCACTAGCTCTGACAATATGTAAACATCTATTTCTATTAAATCCGTCTTCGAATGTCTCAAAGAATATCTTATTAATTTTAAATTCTCTTATCCAAATATGTACTGCATAAGGATTTCTAAATTCTTCTTGGAAATTATGAATCAAATATTCTTGTATAAAATTCAGTACTATATTACGTCTTAACTTTACAACTTCTTCACCGAGCTTGTCTTTACCATCCAGCTCAGTATTTTCCCCTAGTTTATACATTTGGTGTAGATATGGTAAAATATATAAATTAACAGTATGTTGTATTCTTTTTCTCATATCCGAACTTATTTTTGCACCTATTCCAAGAGCACCTATTCCAAGAGCAATTTTTCCTTTATGTTTCCATAATGTTTTCGTTATAGATTTTTTATTCTTAGTTTGTTTTTTTTTACCATATTTACTACCCCTTGATAATTTCTTTTTAGAACACTGTTTCTTTAATACTTTAATGGATTTGTACACCCTCTTTTTTCCACGTTTGATAGTCAAACGCACTCCTAACTTTTTACACAACCCTTTTAATACTTTTCCAGGTTTACTCATTAATAGTATACCAAGAAAATTATTTTTTTCTTTTCTTTCTTTTAACCTTTCTCTTTCTTTTAACATTTTTACGTTTTCTTTTAACCTTTTTACGTTTTCTTTTAACCTTTTTACGTTTTCTTTTAACCTTTTTACGCTTTCTTCTACCGTATCTACTATTTAAATGTTCATTATCATCTCCTACTAATCTATTAGTACCTGAAACTGTACCCATAGGTACCTCTTCAAGATGAGATACCGTAGGTAAGCTTCCCATACCAACCATCTCATCAACATGAATAGGTCTGATAGTTTGCACAGGAATAGCTATATTTGTGTCCTGTCCTCTCTGATTTTGAACTGAAAAAATCCCCGAATTAAGTTGTTCTATTGATATTGTCCCAGCTTCTATTCTACTTATTAAATAAACAATAGAAGCACTAACTGTGGGTTCTTCATTGTTTAATCCTTGGAAGTACGATGAAACAAACAGTCTTTTAAAACCATCCAAAGTTTCCTGTGGAAGGGACTGAATCTCTTCATCAGTAGAATAAAGTTCTCTTAAAAAATCCACAACTAGTTCATCCATTTTTCTATCAATAAAATCATTATCACTATTTCTCTCTCTCCTTCCAAAATCATTTGCGAGTACTACATAATTTTTTAAACTTCTAAACATCGTTAAATACGTCTCTCTTTGTCGATGTTCTTGTCTACGTCGGGAGTTTAAACCCCTAGGAGGAGGGACATCCTGATTTTGTTCTGATACAAGTGGACTATTTCCTCTGCGGTTATTACCTTTTAAATAGTCATAAACTTTATATCCTAAAGTCATTCCTCCTATTAACAATGCGACAACAGCTGCATGCATCCCGACCTGTCCCGCTAGTTCAATCAAAAATTTTATACCACCACATTTTCCAGGATTTTTAATACACCATATAGTTCTATTTAATTTCTTTTTACTGAATAATTTAAAAGATAATACGAATTCTTCTTCTGGTTCACTTAGTGTTTTTTTTTCAATTATTTTATCCATTATTTTAAGATATTTTTTAGCCTGTACTTCAGACATCTTTTTTTTACCTTTTTTTTTAGCTGAACTTCTAAAAAAAGCAATCCTTTCAGGATTTTCCCTATTACCTGCTTTTGTTCCTAAAAAAGACCATGGTAAAAATCCTCCTACTGGATTAGCAAACATAAAACCTGCCGCTTCGTTAGCTGCTTCATCCATAGCATATCCATCTAGAAGAGGTTTTACTTTTCCAAATCTAAATTTTTTACCAGTTTTTGATGGGTTGTAATGAGAATACCTTAAAGGATGTCTATGAGGTCTTCCAAATCTAAATTTCTTATTAGTTTTAGCTGTATTGTACCCTGTTAATACATGTTCAGGATAATGAAATTCAGGACGACGACTTCCAAAACGGGATGCCCTAGATGTTGTAGTATATCCAAAATAAGGTCTACCGAAATGAGAATTTACAGGAACTGCTCTCCCTCCGTGTCTAGATGCTCCAAATTTTCTCTTTCTTTTAACTGTTTTCTTTTTCTTCATTGCTTTTTCGCATTGTTTTTTCAATACCTTTACTGATTTATACACCCTCTTTCCTTTTCTTTTTACAGTCAAACGCACCTTGTTCTTTTTACATTTTTTCTTAAGACTTTGTGAAAGTTTTTCTTTAACCATGTTACTCTTACGTTTTATTTTTTTTCTTCCATAATACCATTTTTTTTTATTCGATAATCCTTTGTTTACGTCTCTCATATGTCTAAACATAGATTGAAAATAGTCCCTTATACCCTTTGGTGTACTTGCATCTTCTTTTTTATACCAACTCCTTAAAAAATCTTTCCATGCTGTTAAAGAATTTTTCTTGATAAAATCTTGAGATTTTTTTTTAAACTTTTCCTTTATTTCATCAGGTATTAAATCATACATTTGTAATAAATTATTATTCTTTAATAGTTGTTCCATCTTACTAAATACTAACATTTTTTTATTAAAAATATTATTACTCAGTATTAAAATTATTTATTTCTTTTTCATAGCTTTTTTACACTGCTTCTTTAAGATCTTTTCAGACTTGTAAACCCTTTTTTTACCTCTTTTTACAGTCAAACGCACCTTGTGCTTTTTACAAAGCTTCTTCAAAGCTGCCGATGGTTTCTTTGCTTTTTTACCGAAACTGGATTTCTTTCTTTTAACTGTTTTCTTCTTTTTCATAGCTGTCTTACATTGCTTCTTTAACATCTTTTCGGATTTGTACACTCTCTTTCCTCCTCTCTTGATAGTCATTTTAACTTTCAAACGCTTACACATCTTCCTAGTAGCTGCTGATGGTTTTTTTGAAGTCTTTTTACCGAATTTATGGTTATCACTACATCCTCCAAATTTCTTTTTCTTTCTCCTTTTTTTACCATAACTCAATTTTTTTTGTACAATATCCATTGGATCGAAACCTGTAATACCACTTCCACATTCAGAACATTGACCTATACATTTTGGACTAAAATTTTCTTTACCATGACACCCAGTACCGAATTTGTATCTTCTTCGTTTACCGAAACCACTTTTACAACCACAGTCTCCAAATTTTTTCTTTCTTTTACCAAACAATGATTTCATGACAAGTTCCCTAGGATCATATCCTTGGATTTGTTCGTAATCCTCTAAATATATTGGCATTGGAGTTGTACTTCTACCGAAAGACCCTTTTTTGGTGAAAATAGAACGCAATCCTTTAGCAATTCTATCAGCTCCTCTACCTACTCGTTTAACCATTCTCGTAGCTCCTTTTCCTACTCTTTTAGCTCCTCTACCTACTCTTTTAACTGCTCCTCTTGCTTTTTTAACAGTTCTTTTAGCTCCTCTACCTACTCTTTTAACTGTTCTTTTAGCTCCTCTACCTACTCTTTTAACTGCTCCTTTTACACCTTTAACGACACCAACTTTCTTCTTTTTACTAGCTTTCTTTTTACCAACTTTCTTTTTACCAACTTTCTTTTTACCAACTTTCTTTTTCTTTTTTCTTCCATATTTTCTTTTTCTTCTTCTGCGTTTACCATACGCACCCTTTTTTTTACCATCTTCTGGTGAGAGAGTAGGTTTATTTCCTTCAGCTAAGTTACGCTCTTTAATAGCATTATTAACTTCAATAACTCTTCTGTTATAGTCTCTTATTTCTTCTTGTGTTCTCATTTCTTCAGGTCTTTTCCCTGCATCTGCTATTTCTAATCCAGGATCTGCTTCTGTTATGATAACTTCTTCTTCAGCTTGTTCTTCTATTTCTTTTATTGAAGCTTCTAATTCTCTATTAGCTATAGCTTCTAATTGAGCTTGTTCAGATGCTTCGGTAATATCATCACCTATTTTCTTAAAAAAATCAGCCATATACTAATTATTAACATTTTTTTTTAAAAATAATAATAATTAATAAATTAAAAAAATTACCTTCTAGGTGGCTTTACGTGTCTTCTTCTTCTTTTCACAGGTTCGTCAGAAGATGATTGACTAACTGCTTCTTCTTCCTCCGCTGCCTTACGTGCTGCTTCTTCTTCGGCTGCCTTACGAGCTTCTTCTTCGGCTGCCTTACGAGCTTCTTCTTCCTCAGCTGCCTTACGTGCTTCTTCTTCCTCCGCTGCCTTACGTGCTTCTTCTTCTTCGGCTGCCTTACGTGCTTCTTCTTCTTCGGCTGCCTTACGTGCTGCTTCTTCTTCCGCTGCTTGACGAGCTGCTTCTTCTTCAGCTGCTTGACGAGCTGCTTCTTCTTCAGCTGCTTGACGAGCTGCTTCTTCCTCTACTTGTGTGTTGTCAACGTGTTCTTCTGTACTGTCCATGATATTAATTAATAATATTTTATTTTTAAGTAATATTAATTAATATAGTCTTTAAGGTTATTTATTTCTTGGATTTTCTCTTCTTTCTTTTCATAGCCTTTTTACACTGCTTCTTTAACATTCCTTCAGACTTATAAACCCTCTTACCTCCTCTCTTAAGAGTCAAACGCACCTTATGTTTTTTGCACATTTTCTTCAAAGCTGCTGATGGTTTCTTTGCTTTTTTACCGAAACTTCTTTTCTTTCTTCTTCTTCTTCTGCGTTTACCGTATTCTGCTTGTGTTGGTGGTTTACTTTTAAACAAACCCATAAAACCTGAGTAAGCTTTTCCTGCTTTTGTTTTTGCTCCTGTGTAAGCTTCTCCTGCTCTTGTGTAAGCTGCTCCTGGTGCTGCTTTTGCACCTGTGTAAAATTCTCCTGCTCTTTGTCTGTAAGGGTATGTTGTTGCTCCTGTGTAAGCTCTTCTTGGCGCTCCTCGGTAGTCATAGTCTCTTACACCTCTGACAAATCTTCCAGTTGGGGATTCAAGTGCTTTTCTTTGAGCTTTATAACCTTGATATTCTTGTAAATGGTCTATTGATTGTAATCTTTCCTCTCCTCCACTTCTTCTTGTTCTACTAAAATATGGATTAGCTTTCTCCAATAAATATCTTTCTCTAGCTCTCTTAGCTTCAAAACCTCCTAGACCTAGTGCTCCTAAACCTGTTAGTCCTGCTGCTGCGTACCCTGCAGCTCTTCTTGGATTTCTTCTAGCATAACGAGCTGCTGATCTAGCTCCTCTTCTTGCTTTTTTAGCTTGTCTTCTTGCTGACGCTTTAAGGATTTGTGCAAGTTTTGCTGCTCCTCCTTTCTGTTTTCTTCTCTTTTTACCTCTTGTTTTTCTCTTTCTTGGTGGCATTATACCAGAACGTTTTATTTTTTTTCTGCCGAAATTCTTTTTTTTATTTTTTTTTAATTTATTTTTACATTGTTCCTTTAAAACCTTGGAAGATTTATAAACCCTTGTTTTACCCCTTTTGACCATTAAACGCACTCCATGCTTTTTACACATTCTCTTTAAAGACGCAGAAGGACCCCTTTTACGCTTTCCGAAAGTTGATGCTGTTGTTGTTGTATCTTTTTGTTTTTCTGTTGATGCTGGTGCTGTTGATTTATTAGCTGCTTTTGGTGCTGTTGTTGCTGTTGCTTTGTTAGCTGGTGTAGCTGGTGCTTTTTTCTTTACTGCGTCTAATGCTTTCTTTTCTGCTGCTTCTACTGCTGCTTTTCCTATTGTTAAAAATTCATCATATAACTTTTCTGAAGTAACTTTAGGATCTTTAGAATTATCTAGTATAAATTTAATCAATGAACCTGTAATTCCAGGTACTGGATTAATAATTGCCATAATCTTTGCTTCATTCAATTCTAGTATAATTGCTTTATTATTATTTTGAAAGTCTGTTTTAAATTTATCAAGTTCTTCTGATACTTTTTCTTTTCCATCCTTTTTCATAATTACTGCTTGTTTTTTTACTTCTTCTTCTATTGTTTTTATATTTTCTAATTGTTCCCAATACCTTTTTATTTCTTTGATAACAGGTCCTAAATATTTATTGGTTTCAGGTAGTCCATTAATTATACCTGTTACCTGTTTTCCCTTGGAATGATTTTGAAATACTTGTACTGCTGTTTTCATAGCTTTTTCTGCCAGCTTAACCATTCCGAATTTTCTTTTTCTTCTTCTTCTCTTTGGGGCTTTTCTTTTTCTTTTTGCCATATACTTAAAACCAACAAAATAATTTTAACGCATTTAAAAATAAATGCTTGTCATACTCAGAATGGAAAGTAAAACGACAGAACAACATCCCTTAAACGACCAATGGTCTTGGTGGGAACACCGTAAAGCGAGTAGCGAAGAGGATTATTCTAATAATACAGTTCGCTGCGCTGACTTTGAAACAGTAGAAGGATTTTGGCAATGTATGAACAATATCCCTAGTCCCAGTGAGTTTTTCTACAATGGTCACAATAATAAAAGATTCAGGAATAAAGACGGATCTAAAAGACACGTTATTTCCTTTAGTGTATTCAGAAAAGGTATCCATCCATCTTGGGAAGACGATGCCAATAGATGTGGAGGAGACTTTACCTTTAAAAAATTCAGAGACACACGAAAACTAGATGAAGTCTGGGAAGAATCTATACTACATATGATTAGTGGACACTACCCTAACATTGTTGGGACAAGGATCGTAGATACGTCAGTAAAAGGAAAAAACCTTTATAAACTAGAAATATGGTTTTCACCAAGGGACGCAGAAGAATCTCTTAAACCTTTAATGGATACCATCAACGATGACTATCGATTAAAGGGTTATTATACTAAATATCATTCTAATTAAAATCTATTACTACTCGCATTTGCCTTTTACCGGCTCCCTTTTTAATTTTTAAAAATTCTTTATTGTTTTTATTTCGTTTATTAACAGAATCAAGCATATCCTTTTCGATGTCTTTGATATTGTTAAAAACATAATCTATAATATTTTCGCGAATACACCACCTAAAGAAGTTCAATTGACCTACCGTTGTCAATATTCCATCTTCTCTTTCTTCGTAATCTTCCATTTTTTCTACATGTTCGGTTTTAAATTCATACACTCCATCTTTTTGTTCGTAGATCAAAAAAATTCTTTTTCTTCTACAGAAAGGGTCAAACTGTTTTTTACTGAAACCCTTAAGTTGATTCTTATAGTCTAAGAATATATCTTTATTAATGAAAGTACTGTGTTTTTTTGAATAATTTGTTGCAAACCAGTCTAAAATCCTGAGTGATATTGTTGTTTTTCCTGTGACAATTGGGATGAATATTGAAAAACGACTAATATTACTAAACCATTTTAGTAAACTAGAAAGCAATAACTCTTCTTTAGAACAAATAGGAATCGCTGTTAAAGAAGCCATGATACTAATCAAGGTACTAATTCTTTATACATTTTTATGATTTTTAAAACGCGTAAAATTTAAAATTCTTTAAAGCAACTTTGTCTAACAATTGATAAACCATAGTCATCAAAACACCCATGATAACATTAAACATCAAAGGGTTTTTTGATCCAGGGATTACCTTCATAACACCAGAACGGATAGTTTGCATTTGAACGAGGATTAATACAATTAAAATACTCACACTTTCTTTAAAATTTTCAAAAAATATTTCTTTTATTTTTCCTATCATCCCTTTAGGTTTTTTCATTTTACTAATTTTCATATTTCTTCTAGGTGGTTGAAATCCTTCTCTCATCATTACTCTACTATGGTCATGTGGAGGAGTAGGTCTTCTCATCATAGGAGGTCTATGTATTACTGGTGGAGGTTCCATTGTCTGAGGAGCTTGTCTAATTTGTGTATGATTTTGCATATTTTGTTGTGGAGGAGGTAGATTTTGCATCTGTCTAGGAGGTGGTGGCATGTCGTAATTACCAGGTCCTCCTCTTTTATCATATACGTCTCTCATTGAAACAGGTCCTCCTTGTCCAATTGTATTTTCTGGCATATGTCTATTTGTATTCATTGCGGGAGGGTTTTTATTCATAAGTGCACTTAGAGATGTAGAACCACCTTCAAATTCGTCATTCATTACTAAATACTACTTATTATTATATTCCCTTAGAAACGCGTTAAGTTTTCTGTCATTATTTTTTGATGGTATTCGTTATTTTTAATAGAATCGGGTAGATTTTGTAAATTTGTATTATGTATTCCCTTAAATCTTCCTAAAAGGAAGATAAAGCCTAAAAACATTATGACAATAATAGCAATATTCCATTTTTGAACCTCGAAAAAATTTCTATCACGAGGAGGAGGAATTGCTAAATCGCGTAACACCTTAGGGTCTACTAATTTAGGGGGATTCATAATTGATAACAACATTATAATTTACCGTACAATTGCGCAGAACGTCTACCATAACCAGCACCTACTGGGAATGAGTAACCGAAACCACTGCATCTATTTTTTTTAAGTTCAAAACCAAATTTGAAGTCTTTATATTTTTTCAATACCGCACCAGTATCCATCATATCGATAAGTTGTGGAAGCTTTTTGAAACTTACTCGTTTCTTTTTCATTTTCCTTAGTCCTTCTAGTGTATACATCTTACCATTAGGTCTTCCTTTTTTATTTTTACTGTAATTTCCTTTAGGTGTGAAACGAATACCAAGGAATTTCTTTCCTTTTCTTCCTACAATATAAATACCTTTCTTTTTACCAATTTGACGTACAGATTCTGTTGCTTTACTCATAATTTTTCTATCGAATGCTGTTTTACCGAAAAACATATCAAAAGGATTTCCTGATGGGGGGTTATTATTATTGTTATTGTTATTATTACTAACGGGATTACCAAATTCATCTACAGTTAATCTTTGTAATGCTTCTCCTGCATCTTGTGGTCCTAATGTTACCCCCCTCCTCGGATTATTAACATTTACAAGAATATCACCATCATCTTCTTTTTCTTCATCTCTGTCATAATCAAAACCTGATTCTTTTCCTTCTTGATTATCTGTAGAACGTGGTTTACCATCCTTTTCTACAACTGCTTTGTCTAAACATTCTCTAACTTGTTGTATGTTTAATCCAAGATTTATTGCCATTTCTGCTAAATCATCTACTAATTTATCTATTTCTGAATTACTCATTATTTAATTATTATTAATATTTTTTTTCTTATTTAATTAAAATAATATTAATGATAATTTAAATTTGATAATTATTCTGATTTATCGTATGCTGGATTACCGCTAGACCACATACTATGGTCGTTCGAATTAAATCTTTGAGAAGGTCTTTGTCTTCCTTGTCTTCCTCCTTGTCTTCCTCCTTGTCTTCCTCCTTGTCTTCCTCCTGTTCTTCCTCCTGATCTTCTTTCTCGTTCTTGTCTCATCGAATTTTGTCTTTTTTTAGATTCATCATTTATTTTTTTAATCAATTTT
>Ga0315315_10000065_pt1 | contig 75556 bp, 80 predicted proteins | sample M140m3416metaG_FD_203699 | JGI IMG/M metagenome (GOLD analysis project Ga0315315, IMG submission 203699) | Ammonia-oxidizing marine archaeal communities from Monterey Bay, California, United States - M1 40m 3416 | ecosystem: Environmental > Aquatic > Marine > Intertidal zone | place: USA...
ATATTTACTAGACTTTTTAACAACATCTATAAATAGTTTTATAGATGTTTGGAGAGATAATTTAAAAATGTACCCTACAATCTACAATCTACAATCTACAATCTACAATCTACAATCTACAATCTACCTTGTAATCTATAATCTACTTTATAATTAACCCCCAATAATTAACCTTCACAAGAAATCTTTTACAAGAAATCTTTTACAACAATTCTCTCCACTTTTTTTTTTAAGGACCTTAAAATATAAAAATAAATAAGAAATATTTTTAAATATACTCCATAACTATATCTATAATCTACATTGTAACCCTATAATCTACCTTATAATCTACCCTATAATCTACCTTATAATCTACCCTGCAATCTACCTTATAATCTACCTTGTAATCTACCTTGTAATCTACCTTATAATCTACTTACAATCTACCTTACAATCTACCTTGTAATAATCTACCCTTACAAGGGGACCTCGAAAACCGGTAACAAACTAAAATACGGGTAACAATTAACATATTATTAATATAAAGTTTTGTGTTATATATTAATTACAATGGTGAGTGATAATGAGATAATAAACTATTTTTTGCAAACGAGTAAGGGTGTGCGGGCTACTGCAAGGTATTTTGGTGTATCAAAGGTGTATGCCGGTAAGGTTATTATTCAATATTTAAAGGCAAAAAATATTAGACTTTAGTTAAGTTTATTTGTTAGCATAATTGATTCAAATTCTTCAAAAAAATTTACTTTGTGGTCAGATAACATTTTATCAACTGTATTGATAGACCATGATCTTAATGTTTTATCTTTCATTATTTTTGATAATAAATAAACTATAATTCTGTTGTCAAGTTCTTTATCATTTATTTCATTATATCTTGATTTGAATTGATTAAATAAATGCATATATGTTAATGAACATTTTATATCTATCCAGTTATTCATATGTTTATCAAAAAATCCTTTAAATTCTTTATTTTCCATTAATACACATAAATCTTGGAAAAAATCATTATTATTTAACTTTTTTTCACCTTCTTTTAAAGAACTATTATATTCCACTAATGAATTCATATACATTTTATATTCATTTCTCTCCAAATTCTTTTTATAAAAAATTAAATGGACGAAACTATCCAACTTTAATAAAATTAATCGATAAAGACCTTCAATTACTTACACAAACTTACATCATAATGATTCTTGAATAAACATCGCTATTAACTCCGCATCTGTTCTAAACCTAATTACCTTCCGAGGTCTTCCTCTTTTTTTTGGGGTGTCGTCATCGCTATCTTCCACCACTATCTTTGTTTTAGGTCTACCTCTTCTTACTTTTTTTTCAACTAAATGACAATCCGGGATAGGAGACCACCCTTTTTTTTCAACTTCTTCTTGCGCATCCGATATATTGATATTTAGTTTTTTCATAATATTGGCATAAGGAATCTCTTGTTTCATACCAGGTGGTTTATAATCTAAATTTTCATTCCAACTCTTAGCTCTTTCATTAATGTTTCCACAATTTGGCTTACCGTCAGCATTGTTGGTTGCTTGACGCATACACACAGTACAATAATCACATTTATCGGGTTTTGGTTTAATGCACTGGGTATACAATCCGTGATTCTTTTTTACACCAAAACAACAATCCTGTTCTACAAGTCCGTAAAATGGTATCGGTATCGACGCTTTCTTTTTTTTATTTGTTTTTTTTTTAGTAGGAAGTAAATCATCAACGCTTTTATCGTAAATAGACTGTATATTTTTAATATCGGCATCGGTATTTATAAGTGATAACCATAGTTTGTCAGCAAAGCTTCTAAGCACATTGTGTGTTGCATCGTTGAGTATTTCGGTTGGCATAGTCAAGTCCATCAGTGTTTTATATCAAAACCAATATGACTAGATTTATATTCAATTTTCTAATTTGAACCTAATCTATTACCCTTCCCTGGAAACCTTTCCATATCGTAAGTTAATTTATAATTAGCAATACTTGATGAAACATCCCTTACTTGAGATTTACTTTCATTAGATTCTACTGGTTCTGTATTTTCTGCTTCATCATAATCAAGGGCTATATCAAAATCTACATTAATATCAGCATTTAAAATTTCTATAATTTCTGTGGGTTGGGTTTCAACTATATCAATCATAAAGACCTTATCTAGTTCGGGATAATGTAACGCAATTGTTTGACCTTGAGTAACAACAGGATAATCTTGGCTCATAATTTTTTCTAATACAGCTTTAGGATCACTCAACTTTGAAAATTCTTTACTATTGTGTAATCGTAGCTTTACAAAATCACCCTTTGGTGGAGCGACTAATTCTATTTTTACATTTGTTCCTTCACCTATAGAACAACTATTCATAATATGATAAGGAAGATGAACCACTCCTGGTGGTGCTGAAAATTCATGGACGCCGCATACTTCACCATACTCTGTCTCTGTATGAGAAACTTTAAAGTACATTTTATTGTCCAAACTATCGTGATTTTCCTTGGTCAATTCAAATAACAATGACTCTGGTAATAAAATTTTGTTACTGTGTTTCAACTTTTCAATCATTTCGGGATTCTGCGACGAACAAGCGTAGCTAAAGCATAGAAGCTCGGTGGTGTGTTCCATGTTAGGTATTATATATTATAATTTTTATAATATATTATTAGTTCAATTTTATCGTCGTCTTCTTGTTTTCTTTCTTCTTTTTCTTCGGCGTTTTGTTTTCTTTTTTCTTTTCTTTTTATTTTTTTTTCTAGTTTTCTTTTTATTTTTCTTTCTACGTCTTTTTCTCCCCCCTCCCCGTTTTGCCAAACTATTATATATTTCTTGATACGCCAATCTTAATTCGCTCATTGGTCCGTTAAAGGGGTCGCCCGATTCGGGTTTTGCGTGTTGTGAGCTTTGAACTGCCATCGTCCTTCTTTTCGGCGTCCCAGGCGCCGCTCCCATTGTTGCAACCATTTCTTGTTGCCAACGAGCTGTTTCCTTCCGTAAACCTTTAACACTGCGGCTGTCTCCAGGGTTTTCCACCATATGAACATGTGTTTGAAAAAATGCTCTATCATATTTATAATCATTTAAATCACCAAGTAAATTCTTACATACATAAAAAATGTTATTACTCATTAAAGCACGTGCATCGGCATATGGACGGTTAGCGAAAATCTTGTATAAATAATTAAACTCTTGCTCTGTTATATTAATATTATAATTAGGGTTTCCTTTTAAATAATGAAAACGAAATGTTGTGCCTTCTGCATCGTCCCTGCTTGTGGTACTACTGAAAGTGGTGGTTTGTTGTTGACGTAATCGTCCTAGCATCGTGTCTGGGTCGGAAAGATTGGGTTCTGTGACATATTTATATTGTAAATAACTTTCATAATTCCTAAATTGTAATATCTTGTTGGAGGGTAGTTCTATATAATAAAGATAACTACAAAAAATATCTACCATATGTAATATTCTTGACTGACTTATTCCAAAAGCGATCTCTTTGGTAGCCATGTTTTCCGTTATTCTAAAAAGACAAGCGTTGCTCTTTATTTGATTCCATAATCTTACAGAATACCACATACCATTTTGAATTAAACTGTCCATATTTACTATCAATTTAAGGGCCCGTGCTGGGTTGCCGCCCCATGTTCTAATGAAAATGTTTCGCATTTCTTCTGAATTAAGCTGTGATGAAAGCGACGTGGGATCAAATCCATAATACGCAATTATTTTTTCATAGTTAAGTAGCATCTGTAGATATTGGGTAGAAATGTCGTTTCCACCCGTGTCTTCAGCCACTTTAATCCCAGCAAAGGCATTTGCTCTTCCACTTTTCCCACTTTTTCGGTTGCTTGCCGTTAATCTTTCCAAAACCTCGTCGTCTAGTTCTCCACTGTCTTTTTGTACTTTTGATGGTTGTGCTATATTTCCACCAATAGCCATCATAGTTCTCCAAGCTAAAATATGTTCTATTTCTGCTCTAGGGCCGTGACAACCTGTTTGAATAATAATAGTTGGGTTATCTTGACTACCCACATTTCGTGCCAATAGCCCTCCAGTACAATAACAATAAAATGTTTTGATTCCATTTAATATATCTTTTCTGCTATTTTCAACTGTCTTGTGGTTGTTTCCAAATAACCTTATTATTTCTTCAGTATAACCCCGAATATCAATTTGTTCAGGTAATGGTTGTTTAGACCAAAAGACAATATCATTCGGCGACGGCGCTGCGGGATTGTACCCCCGGTGGTAGGTCTTCAACCTTTTCACGTAATATACATATTTAACTGCTAATATTATATGTGAAACGGTTGGTGATGTTGTTGTTGAAATAGTTAAATCACCTTGTGTTGATGTATCTGTAAATGAACCTCTTTTTGGTTCTCCACTCACATTTGAATAACTATCTGTAAATAATTTAATAAAATAATAATTTAACAATTCTAAACTACTTGGACTTGAACTTGAACTTGAACTTGAACTTGAACTTGAACTTGAACTTGAACTTGAACTTGAACTTGAACTTGAACTTGAACTTGAACTTGAACTTGAACTTGAACTTGACGATGAATTGTTCGCACTGCTGTTTGTACCACTGCTGGCCATCCCCAACGACCGTGGTGATTTCTTCAATGATTTACCACTGGCGATGGGTGATTTGGGTGGTGTTCGTGGTCTTTTCTTTGAGTTTGGTTTACTGCTGGTGGGTTTTGAGGAGGACGACATAATATATATATATATATAATTTATACTATTATAATCTGAATTAAATTGTGTGAAATCCTTAAATATTATTATCGTCTTCTTGTTTTCTTTTTCTTTTTTCTTCGGCGTTTTGTTTTCTTTCTTCTTTTCTTTGTTATTCGCTTTCTAGTTTTTTTATGATATTTTCGTTTTCTTCTTGTTCGCCTTTTCCTTCTTCTCTTCTTCTTTGTTCCACCTCCTTCAGAACCCTCTTCCTCCTCTTCCTCCTCTTCTACCTCTTCTATTCCATCGAGTGGTGGTGTGTATTCCATGCTAGTATCGGAAGGATGATATTGATATTTTTGTGCCTGTTTGAGTACACCCTCATCCACCCCGATTAATTTCCGTATTGCGGTGGCGGCACCGTCGTTAGTTAACCATATTCCCTCACCTCCATCCGGTTGCGGTGGATTTATACAGTCCAATACATCTTTTACAGCATCGCCTAGTTGGTCGGGCGTATCAGCGTCGGCAGCCGTCGAGACAAAGGATGGTGTGTTGATGGTGCCGGCATTATCCCTCCAACGAATGCAATTTTGACGTATTCTGTTTGCAATACTGGTATGATTTTTATGTTCCGGGTTTTTTGCGGATTTAGTAGCGTCAGTCTGTTTCCCCATCCCTGTCATTCCGTGAGGTGCGAGCTTAGTTGACCAGGAACGCCAATATTGCTGCCCATCGCCGCCAGTCCCCAGGCTTCCTAATAAATTCGAATAATATCTAAATGCTTCAGGCTCAATATCTGAGGCTTGATTTAATAAACAAACTAATGGAATTAATCTTGTTATTATATTTTGTACTGCTATTTCACGATTTGGGTTAGACCAAAAAAAATTAACATTTGATTCCATCGCAATAAGGTCACCGTCGATACCAGGACTATCTTTAGCCATATGATATGCTGACATTGGGTGTTTTCCAAGCTCTGCATTTATATTCGCTAGTGATGGTGCATTATTTGTATGCCATAATTGTGGATTATCTCTCAAAACTTGTTTCGCAGCCTCAAAATCTCCGATGGATTTCAGATGACCAATTCTAGATCTAAATCTACTCTTTTTAAAAAGATCTAAAGACCAATCTTGAATCGTAGGAAATTCTATTACATATAAAAATGTATATGTTCCATCATCATTTATTTTTTTTCTTAATGATATAAATTGTGTTTGACTTTTATGATTATTACACCAAGGATGAGACCAAGCCATTCCTTCCGCCCTAATTAAAATTTTATGTTTAAATAAGTGAATATTATCTGTGGATTGATCTAATTCATATGCCCCCTTTCGACCAACCTTAGTCTGAGACGCGTATGCCTGTTTTTTCTTTGTCTTACTTAAACCATTCGCTGTTAATGCCATTAAATAACAAGCCATTTTATGTTCGCTTTGTGGAGAACCCATACAATCAGCATTTATCCATAATGGTTGACTACATAGCCAACAATAATTCTCCATCCAATTTTTATGATCGTTTTTTTCCCATAAGAACGCTTGATCTCCTCTTAGAATTTTTTCATTTACAAGTCGTTTTTCAGGATCACTACCACCAGTGCCACCACTGCTTTTTGTTTCACCACTACTACTACCACCACTACCACCACCAATTTCACCTCCAGAACGCAGCCTTTCAGAATACCAACAAAAACCACCTTCTGCACGATTCCCCAATGATCTTAAAACATCTTTATTAGTATTATAATTATGGTTCCCATCTGTATTGCGATCTCCAACTTGTTCCCGTAAAACACTTCTGGTGGTGGCATTCACTGAAGCCTGTAAATTATTAAAAAAATTTAAATCACGATCATCCTGTGTGAGGTTGAGTTGATAATTGTCGAATTGTTGATTATTTGGGCGGGACCGAACTGGATTTTTTATATCTGCAGCTGCTTGTGGTGAATTTATAGCAAATGCGGGGTCGCCAAGTGGTTCTGTGGCGAATCCAGATTTTGAATTATACTTTCTTTTTGTGTTGATTTCAAGTGTAACTCCACAATTACAGTAAGCTTTTTTTGTTTTTTGTTTTTGCCTCACACCCCGCTCTCCCCTGTGGAAAAGACCACGATTTTGCAAAACAGTATGCCCCGAACAAGCTACATCCCATCTTGATCTTGGATTATAGGGACCATTTAAAAGTTCCATTTGATTTGAAGTCGAATCTGCATTCGCGGATTCAGCTTTACTTCTTTTAATACCATGCCATAAATCATTCCAATGCTGATTATGGTCTTTTACCAGAGAGCGAAAATCAAGGTATTGACCATACGGGCTACTACTACTGCTAACACTGCTGACGACGCCTAAAATGCGGTTTTGGTGAGTATAAAAAGCTCGGATAAATTCATCCCGTTTCGTATAATCACCTCCTAATTTATCATCCTTAAAAAGGTCTGCGGCTTTAAAAAGGTTGGTTCTTAATTCGTTAGTATAGGTTGTTAAATTTATTCTTCCTGGGTCCATAGATGTCTCACCGGTGAAGTCTGAATTTACCGGGGCTATTGGTTGATAGAGTGGTGTTGTTGGTGGCGATACCCCCACTGCTAATGATGATGATGATGATGATGATGATGATGATGGTGATGATGATGATGATGATGATGATCCGCTATCAGACATAATATATATATTAAATATTATATATTATATTTTTGAATATAATTTTAATTTCTTTTATATCGTCTTTTTTTTGTTTGTTTTCTACGCTTTTTTGTTTTTCTTCTTCTACGCCTTTTTGTTTTTCTTGTTATTTTTCTTGTTTTTTTCTTGTTTTTTTTCCACCCTTTTTTGCGTGTCGCGATTCATCATCTGCAGCATCTAGACCTCTTTGGTAGCTGAGGTGGGATTCTGTTGAACTTTGTGGCGGATCTGATATATCTCGAAATATAGGACGAAAAGGGGGCCTTTGTCTTGCCGCACTTCTTGATGTATCTTCCCTTTGTGGTGTACCATCGGGTCCAGTTAGGATTGTAGTTGGGCTGTGTGGTGGTGTGTGTGGATTATTCAAAATAGAACAAATACGGCGGTTGGTGCTTAAATTATAATTCAAGTCACTTTCTGCTTTTCGCTGTTGATATTCTTCAGGACGATAATCAGCCTGGAACTTCCTTAGATATGGGTTGCTTAGACGGGGTTCTTCTGTAAGATATTTATGTTCTCTTTTTTGTTCCGCAAGAAATCGTATTAAAGATTGTCTGGCTTCTGGAGTTTTTAATTCGATTAAAATTGGAGATGTTTCTTCATCCATATTATAATATATAATTTAAATATATTATAATTCTAGATTAAACTGTGTAAAATCCTTTAAAGTATTACTAACTTTATGTGAAAGATCTGCCAGATTTTGCTTCCAAGTAGTTTTTGATGACCGTTCAACTATATCAATAATTTGCATTGAAGCTTGTATATCATTTTCTCCTGGTAAAAGCTTTTCTATTATATGATTTTCTATTGATTTTTTAGTATACTTATAATTATCAATAACAGGGGCTGAAAATTCCAAATAAGAAAGTAAAATATACCATAATGATGTGCGCAATCTTATATGTTTGTATGCCTCGGTACAATCTTTTTTTAATTGTTGAAAGGATTCGGAGTCTGTTCCTCCTAACATAGTTAGCATATCTTCGGTTATTTTCATTTCAACATTTAAATTTTTAGGGTCATCTCCTAAAATATAAGAAAAATCTATTTGTAATAATCTTCCATCTTTTGTTACTAGAATATTTTCCAGGTGTCTGTCTCCTACACCCAGTATATAACACAATACACATGATGATACACATGTTTTTATAAATTTTTTTCTTAATTGTGTTACAGTTAGAGTAGGATTTAAATCCATAATATAATTTTGTAATGTTGTATTGTACTTATATTTTACATCATAAAGTGTATTTGCCTTTTCCACCATTTCTATCCAACCACACCCATTATCAATAGGAAAAATATTATATGTTTTTATATCTACTAGTTTTTTACAAATTTTTTGTATAAATTCTGCTATAATCATGGTTAATTTGTCTTTTCTAACATCTTCAAATTTTACCAAAATATTTACAATTTTTTCCTTGCCATCTTTTTTTACAATTAACGGTATTTTCCATGGTTTTGTAGCAGATTTTATACACATTACTCCTTCCCCCATTATCCCTATACACTCGGATTCAAAATCCCAAGGAAGTCTTACGGCGCCGTTTTTCTCAATCCAAGATTTTACTACAGAATTCCATTTACTAGGAGATAAATTATAGAATATGTTTTCATTTATAAACTTGACAAAATCCAGTGTTTTTAGTAGTTCTAATTCTTTATTTTTTCCTATAGAAATCATAAAATGACTCATTATTCCCATTAATTTATAATATAAAATTTTGTCACCCATAATAAATGTTAATTCAAAGAAAAGAGAGTATATTAATTGGTTATCACCTATACACAAAGGTATGAGAAGTTCTTTACCTATCTTATAATTTTTTAAACATAAATTTATTAACCATGGAATGATTAACCTAACTTCGTTTTTGGAGAGAATTTTTAACTTTCCTAATATCCAATCTCTACATTTTTTGTTTTCTAGAACATATTTATTTTCACAAATTTCAAGTATCTCTTCAAGCTTTAGTCTTGAAGAGCAATTTCTTCTACAAGCCAATTCATTACATGTAAATTTTGTTATTTTTTTTGAATAAAAATAAACAAGTTCTTCTAATTCTGTTAAATTCTCTCCATTTTTAAAACTAGATAAACATTTTGACATCAATTGAAAATGTCCGCTAAATTCAAATCGGTGATTCCATAGCAGCTGTCGTTCTAGCTTTGAAAAAGGATGTGAAGGAAGTTTATACTGAACGCTCTTGTAAAAAGATAATATTGTGTTGATGGCCTTACACCATTCCTTGTTTACCACGCGCATATTATATAATTCTTTTAATGTTATAGGTAAATTAGTAAATATATAGATGAAATTTGAAGATTTATTTATGAAATCCATATTACCTTTACAACCCAAACACATTCGTTTTTTAGAATAAAGATACGAATATATAGAAAAACTTTTGTTTATTGGAGAGGTTAAATTTACTAAACTTGGTATTATACCCCATTCATCAGCACAACTTCCGCAAAATATTCTACCACAAACCCTACAATGATGTTTTCTTCTCCACATATTGAATGGTTCTTTACACTTATAACAATCTTGAATATTTTTACTGGGTATCCATATTGACGGACTTGTTTTTTGTATAGAAATATCGGTGGTTACTTCTCTTTTCTGTACCATCATGGACATACTCATTTTATTGTAACTCATTATTAATAATTACTAATATTTAAATATCATTTATAATTTGTATTATATATGATAACTGTATTTTCTGTTTTTATGTTTCTTTTAACTATTTTTGTGATGTATTTGTGGTATAGGTCGGTTCGTTATGATTTTAGAGGATATTAGAGAATTTAATAAAAAGTAATAAAAATTTAATAGATTGATCATAGTGATATATTATTTGTTTGTAGTTTTTGCTATAATCCAAGCAAGTATAGCTGTTGCTCCCGCTGCCCAAATGGTAATATAATGTCTTGCTAATTCGTATTGAACCGTATTGATAAATTGGCATAGAGGAGAACCAAGACTAATAAATGTTTGTAAAATACCACGAATACCTGAGGGAGCGCAATGAGTTTTATATAAATTTACTAGAACCCAGTGAATGAATCCTGTAACAAAGACAATTCCTGTAAATTGAAGCATCACCGTGCCGAATTTCTTGGCAATAGGGTGAATAATCATAGTTATACATTAACATGATTATGTATATATTACTTCAATTTTATATGCTATAACTTAAAATTTGTTTTACAAATAGACTTAAAAGGGATTTGTTAAATTAGATTATAATGTCAAACGACGATACAACTAACAGCATGCCCAACGCGGGTAACAATTCTTCTGATCGACTTACAGGACGCGTAAAGTGGTTCAACAATAGGGCGGGTTTCGGCTTTGTAACAGTTTTAGAGGGTGAGAAAAAGGACGAGGATGTTTTCGTTCATCATTCCGGAATCGTAGTAAATAGTGAACAGTATAAATATCTTGTTCAAGGTGAGTATGTGAGTTTTGCCCTTCGTGAGAGCGACAACCAAGAACACCCTTATCAGGCAGGAGATGTCAAGGGTGTTTTTAGTGGTTGGTTAATGTGTGAGACGAGAAATGAAAATCGTTCAACTCGAAGTGAGGAGGGAGATGAAGAGGACACGCGACGCAGACCACCCCACCGTCGCGAAGGACAAGGACAAGGACAAGGACAAGGACAAGGACAAGGACAAGGACAAGGACATTCAAGAAGAGACCGACACACTAGAAGCGGTCGAGGTGTTCGTCCGCGAGGAACAGGTCCGCGTGGCGCAGGAGGCAACGATGAATGGGTTCTAACACGTAGAAATGGAGGAGGATCTAACTCCCGAAATAGCCGAGACCAAGATGCTTAAACTAATATGATTTTTCATAAAAAATTTTATTAGTTATTCTATATTTCAAATACTTATATGTTTTTTGATATGTTTTTGATATTTTATATAACATTTTTATATAAAATTGATTTAAAAAGACTTCCATTAATGTAGAATATAAATGAGTACTTCTCAAAAAACATCACCAAAAAAATCAACCAATCCCAAAGATGTTAATCCTATTACAGAACAATTCACGTCAGTTCTTAATTCAATCTCTAGTTTTAAATCCCAAATTAGCATGATCGCCTCACAAGTAAAATCCTTAGAGAAAACTGTCAAAAAACAAATGAAACAATTAGAACGAGAAGCACAAAAAAATAAAAATAAAGGAAACAGAAAAGCTTCTGGGTTTGCTGTGCCATCTAAAATCTCAGTTGATCTATGTGAATTTATGGGTAAGCCAGAAGGCACCGAAATGGCTAGAACAGAAGTAACCAAATACATCATTCAATATATTAAAAATAATAATCTACCTGATAAAGATAACAAAAAAATTATTAAACCTAATAACGCTCTTAAATCATTACTCAATGTAAAACCCACAGATGAAGTTACATATTTTAATCTGCAAAAATATATGAATATACACTTTATCAAAGTATAAACAATATAAACATATTATTATGATGAATATTAATGATAAGTAAAAGAATTGCGAACGAGATAAAAAGAACTTGGACCGACTTATATCAAAAAACAAATTCAATATATATTACCGATAATAATCCCCAAGAAATAAAATTTTGTATGTTTTTTAATGGTTCATATAACCCATTAAATATTACATTAAATTTTAAAAATGGATGTTACCCCTTTAAAGCACCTAAGGTTTTTATAGGAAAGAAAGATTATATTTCTTTATTACCCAATAGTTGGAGTTTTTCTGATAAATTATTAGGAAATAATTGTATGTGTTGTAGTTCCATTTTATGTAATTGGCGTGGTCCAAGTGTTAGTATGGTTGATATCATAAATGAAATCAAAAAAAATTTTAGAATTAAAATTAGACTTATGGAAATAGCACATTGTAAAAAAATTGTTGAGAAAAAATTAAAAATTAATTATGTTCCTATTGAAGAATTTTTATAAAATTGATATTATAATATAACTATAATAATAATATCAAATAATATGAATCAAATTTCACTTGAACTATCAAATCAAATTAATATAAAATATAGTGAGATTCGCAACAAACAAGACGAAATAGATATGATAAAACAAGAAATTACACAATTAAAAAAAAATTTATTTATTACATGTACGCACAAATGGATCAACGACTCTGATGATAGAAGTTGTCATTCAATTAGTGTATGCAAACATTGCAAATTATATAGAAATCCTAATTACAACTAATCATCACCTTTAATACAATAATTATATTAAATAACCCATTAGACGATTGATTATATAACAGTTGACCATCGTCTTGTTTCCTCATCAACAAACACAACATATAGATGATAGGAGAAAGCATAAACATAATATTAATAACAATTTTTTCTGTTAGTGTTGGAGAGGGTCCAATAATTATATTTTTTTCAATAATACAATTGTTGGTTATACGCGAGTGGAAATTTTTGCAATGAGGTATCTATTGTAAAATTTTAATATTCAATCACATGTATTTCATCTGATTTACTTAAAAATCTTGTTCAATATTACCAATAATAAATCCGGTGGTAGATCCGTCTGTCAAATCAGAAGCAGTCGATACAGAAAACAAGCAAATCAAAATAAAAGCAGTAAAAGATAATTTCATATTTCAATAATATCAATGTTATAATGCAAATTCTTATAAAAAATTTAATATTCATTTTCTACGACCTAATTATGAGCATTTTCTTTATTCCAAGTCTCAAATCCATTTTTAGCTATAGACTGGATTTGACGCATACAATAACCAAAGGTTGCTCCGCTATGGTCGTTGTTCTCTAATCCATCACTTATTTTATTAACATTTTCATGGTTCCAGAAACAATAACCTTTGTTCTCAGGAGGTGATTCGTTTTTAAACCAATTCCAAAGGTTCAACCTTGTTGTTGTCTGTGCCATATCTAATAAATTTGAACGAAAATCCATCCCATATACTTTTACAAGACGCCATTCATTTGTGTTTTGAGGGTAATTAAAACTCATTGTATAATAATATCTATTACTATTATTATTTTTTTCAATTTTATATATTTAATTTTAAACACAAATATATTTATTAAATTAACCATTTAAACAATTTGTACCTTATATTGTTATAATGACCGATTCAAAAGTCTTGTTGAAAGATATTGTTATTGATAGTGAAAACAAAGCAATCACTGTAATGGCAGGAATGTTAGAAGTAGCGCAGAGTAGAGGGGTTTTTAATATGGAAGAATCATCCAAAATTTGGGAATGTATCAAAAAATTCCATCGCAAGCCTGAACAAAAAGCTCTTCCAGGAGCGATTGAAGAAGGAGCTGACGACGAAAAGGCAAACAACGTAATGATTGATATTAACGAAAATGAATAAATTGAACTAACTTAATTATATTATAATTATAATAACTATAATATGAAGATTGTAAATGAACCATTTCCTCAAGAACTTGAAACAAACTTTACTGAAATATTTGCCAAATGGAAATTTCCTTTATCAGATTTCCAAAAGTGGGCTATTTATTCTGCTTATAATAATAACGATACGATTGTTTGCGCACCTACCGGTTCAGGCAAGACGCTCCCTGCCGACTTTATTATTGATCACGTTACTAGCAGAGGGAAAAAAGTAATATACACAACACCCATCAAAGCTTTAAGTAATGACAAACTTGCAGAAATGACCGAAAAATTCCCACATATTTCATTTGGACTATTAACAGGTGACAATAAATTTAACCCAGAAGCACAAGTTTTAATTATGACTACCGAAATTTATCTTAACACCCTTCTTAAATTACTGTTTATGAAAAGTCAAGAAAATTATGATCCTAAAAAATTAAGTTTAGAATTTAATATGAATATTGATGAAGAACTGGGATTTGTTATTCACGATGAAATTCATTATATTAATGACAGAGATAGAGGACATGTATGGGAAAAAGCTATTATGAATCAACCCAAGCATATCCCTTTTATTGGTCTGTCTGCTACTATCGCATCCCCTGAAAAACTATGTCAGTGGTCTCAAGATCCAAAAAAAGCTAACAGAGGGGAAATTTATCTTTGTATTGATACTATCAGAAATGTACCAATCGAACATTGTGCTTTTATTACAATTCCCGATTCAAATTATAACAAAATTACAGGGAAACCAGGAGATATGTTAGATGATAGTTGTAATAAACTTGTAACGCTCAAATATCAAGACAATCAATTTGAAGAGAAAACCTATCATAAACTGAAAAAAACATTACAATATATTTATGAAAATAAAATTCCAGTAAAAGATAACTTTGTATTCAATAAAGTTATCGATCATTTAAAAACAAATAATCTACTACCTGGACTAGTATTTGTGTTTTCAAGAAAACAATGTCATATGTGGGCTAAGATGATTCAAAAATCGTTGTTTGAGGAAGACTCTAAAATTCCTAGTATTATTGAAAAAGAAGCAACTCAGATTCTTATCAGAAAATTATCCAATTGGAAAGAATACGTAGGTCTACCAGAATTTAGAGAAATTATGAAACTGTTGGAGAAAGGTATTGCCGTCCATCATAGTGGTGTAACACCTGTCTTTCGTGAAATGATTGAGATTTTATATAGAAAACAATATATTAAGCTATTAATTGCTACAGAAACTTTTGCGATTGGTGTTAATGTCGCTATCAAATCAGTTATTTATACTGGTCTTAAAAAATATGATGGTAAAGGATTTAGATTTATCCATTCACACGAATACGCTCAAGGTGCTGGTCGCGCTGGTAGACGAGGAATGGATACAAAGGGAGTAGTTATTCATTTGCTTAACATCTTTGATCGTCGTGATAGCGTTCCTGATGCTGTAACATACAGAAGACTGTTAAGTGGGAAACCTGAAAATCTTAAGTCAAAATTTTGTATTGATTTCAAACTTATTATTTCGATGTTATCAAGTGGTAATACAAACTTTGTAGAATATGTAAATAGCAGTATGTTATCAAATGAAATTGGAAAACAACTCAAAATATTAGAAGAGAAAAATAAAGAATTTGTAGCTCAACTTGCAAAAAAAGAAGAAGGACTTCAATATTTAAGATCTCCATTAGATATTTTAATACAATATCACACAGATAAAACTGATTGTGTTATGGCTTCAAGGAAAAAAAAGAAAGCATTATTGAGGAATATTAGTAATATCGAAAGCATTCATAAAGGTTTGGAAGGTGATTACAAAAAATATCTTGAATATTTAGATTTACAATCTTTTCTAAAAAAAAATGAAAATAGTTTAAAAAATACAAGAGATTATGTCGGTGAAGAAATATCTCTCCACGTTGATATTTTACAAAACAATAAATTCGTAGATGGAGAATATGAAAACAACGATTATTCTAATCTTGTACCAACTATTAAAGGAATGATGTCTGCCAACATTCACGAAATGCATTGTCTTGCCAGTATTGATATGATGACTCAAGGAGAATTAGACGAGCTTACAGTAGAAGAATTAGTAAGTGTGTTAAGTATATTTACTCATATTAAAATTAGCGAAGATCAATCATATGTGGATGTTAGCCATACAAATGTCAATGATACGATTAAAAAAAAAGTAAAGACTTGGAAAAATATTTTAAATAAATATTATGATATTGAAACCAAATGTCAAACTAATTTTACCGATAACTATACTGTTCATTATGATATGTGTGAGTTTATGTATAAATGGTGTTTTGCAGAAAATGAAGTAGATTGTAAACTGATCTATCAAGAGGCAAAGAAATATAACATTTACATGGGCGAGTTTGTAAAGGCTATACTAAAAATTGTGAATATCTGTAATGAATTGGAGAAGGCATCCGTCATCCAAGAAAATATGAAACTAACACATACATTAAGCTTGGTTAAAAGCAAGCTACTTAAAAGTGTTGCTACAAATCAAAGTTTGTATGTGTAGGTTATTGTTTTATTAAAAAATTTTTTATAACCAAGTAATTCTGTGTTGTATTTATACTCTGAAAATTGATGTTTTTTTTTAATAATCTCTGTACAATATAGTTAAAGAAACCGTACAATATATAATTAAATCCGATGAGCTTATTAACTACTGAAAAAACGGTCCTTCAAAAATTCCGACAAAGAATTAAAGAAAAGACTATAGAAGTTCAAAAGGAATTTGAAAAAATTAATGGTGATAAAGAAACACTGAAAATATTCAAAAAAAAGTATCCCAATTTAACCAGACGTTGTAAAAAATCAAGAAATTATATTAATAAAAAATCAAAAAAAATACACTTTTACCCACTACTGAAAGAGTGGTTTGAAATTTTACAAGATGAATTTTCAGAAGAAGACAAAAAAACAATCTATGAATATGTCGTCAAAAAGATTAAAGGTATATACAAGCACGCACAGAGTTGCAAAACTGGATTATGTAATCAAAGAATATTGTTCACGATGAAATCCGAAGAGAAGACAGTTACTATATGTTTTACAAAAAATACACTTGAAGCTAATGAACAATGGTTCCGGAGATTATTATCAGAAATAAAAAAAAAATATCCCAACAAGTCTTTGGCGGACATGGTGATGATTGTATCGTCAAAAAAAGTAAAAAAGGGAGTAACTCATTGTAGAACTATGAATGATGCGTGGTCTAAATTATCAGTTGAAAATGAAATTAAGGTTATATTCTGTTGTAGTAATGCAACACGGATAAATGATATTCTTGATTTAACAACAAAATACAACAATCTTGTTCCTACTCTTAGGAAAAATATAAGAATTATACATGACGAAGCGCATAATTCAAAAGAAGGAATTCCTCCAAATAGGGACGTCATCGAAAATATACTGTTGGATACAAATGTGTTGTCTTATTGTCCCTGCACCGCATCAGCTTTCGTAAAGGAGAAAGGAATAGCAGATGAGAAAAATCCCGTTTGGAATATTAAAAATCTTAAAAATAACGGTATAAATTATACAGAATTTGATAAAACAAAATCCGACTCACCGAATTATTCTTCTTGTGTCGATGCCAAAAAATTTAATTGTGAAGAACTCAAAAAATCATCTAAATGGAAATCTAATACACAAACACAAGTTTCCAAAGAACTTTACAAAAAGGTTCATTCGGATGATATACAAAAAGTTTTAAGTAATGGGGTTAAAAGACTAGAAACTGAAATCAAAAAGTTTTATGACCCAAAATGTCTCAAAACTGGAAATTATAAATGGATTGACGATTTACATGAACATGTAGATATTTATAATAAAATCATAGAAGGGAAAGAAGTACCCAAAGAAATGTTAGAAACCGTTTTAGAGGATTTATATGTTAATAGAAAACGCGAACTTGAATTTTGTACTTTTATGAAACAAGATAAAGAAAAACAAGCCATGGAAAATGGCTTGAACTACTTAAATATGAATATACTCACAGATAGCAACTTTTACAAACACGATGAATTTGGTTTATATATAATAAACACGCCAAATAGAAAAATTATTACACGTCTTTTGTCAGAGGAAGCTCTTAAAATGAAATATTTAAAACCTTTGAAAAAAAGAAAAAAAATAAGAATAAGAAAAAGAATGGATTTGAACCCAATCGTACTTGCTATATATGGAAACGAAGGTAATAAATATCACCTTTTATTTGATGGTAAAGAAATGTGTGTAGATAATATAATGGTTAATGGTGAATTTAATGAAAAGCTTTTAAAATTAAAAACACATTTGGAAAATCTGTTGAAAATCAATACTAAGCGCCCGTTTATCATTATTGGAAATTATAATCCTTGTGGTGAATCTATTTCATTCGCACATACAGATTACGGTACTGTTCGCGCTATATTAGCTTGTACATCACAGGAGGTTGACAAAGATTATCAGGTTGGATGTAGAGGAAATGCCGTGGACAATCATTTTGTAAAAAAATTTGGGTCGGAATGGAAATTCCCAGAAAAATTCTTGGTCGGTACTAAAGAATTTATAGAAAATGTAATGGAAGGGGAACTACAAAATGATAATCAGGTTGACGACTATCTCGCGTGCGAAGGAGACCAGAGTGATAAAGAAATTCAAATAAACTTGGATTATCGTCAAAGGGAGGAAGAATTTAATAACGGTACGGTGGCAACTCCGATTAAGTTAGTGATTATTGATGATTGTTCAAAATTCTCAGAATTATCAGCAATTATGAACATCCAGAAAAAAACTACAGAGCAGAAAAACAATTTCATGAAGATATTGAAGGAAATGTACGATAATGATGAATTGTATGAATTCACCGATAAAACTGGAAAATTTGATTGGTCTAATCAATCATTGATACAATTTAGACGTTATCAAGAGGGGTATAAAGCAGAGACATTTCGCTTCAAAAACTACCAAAACCACCATGAACAGAATGTGGAATATATAAATAATAAAAGTAAAATCAAACCCAATCAATGTGAAATCCTAACTTGTAAAGATCATTATAAATTAAAATATAACAACGGGACGAAGACATATAATAATTTGAAAAATACGTGGTGGATAGGGTATAAATACTAAACATTATTAACGTCCAAAAAAATATGAAACTAACACATACATTAAGCTTGGTTAAAAGCAAGCTTCTTAAAAGTGTTGCGACGAATCAAAGTTTGTATGTGTAAGTTATTGTTTTATAAAATTTTTTATAACATTTATCAAATTATTTTAAAGATATCAATACAAGATAATTATTAATGTGTCGTGAAAGGTGTTCTCAAAAATGTTTTATAGATAACGTATTACTCACTCTAACAATTATACTATTTATGATACTTTATATGTATATAGTTAGTCAAAATCCTGGTATTATACCTATATTAATTATAGTATCAGTATTAACCTTCATAATTTTTTCTATTAGATTAGAAGATTATGGTTGTCCTAATTGGATAAAAAATATCGGTAGCATATGTCGCGACGAACTTATAGAAGAAGAAAATTGAAATAATTTTTTACCTTAATTAAGTTATTAAAAACAAAAATGGAACGCTGTGCAATTTGTCTCAATTATATCAAAGAAATCGGTAAAATTAATTCATGCAAACATCTATTCTGTATAAATTGTATTACCGAATGGGCTAAAATAAATAATACTTGTCCTTGTTGTCGTGGAAAATTTAATGTTCTTTCCGATTCTAATGACAAACTCGTTGGCTATTTTGTAGATAAAGAAAACGATTTATCATGTTATGACTATTGTAATCATGGTATTACTGTTGTCTTCTTGTATATTATTGTTATTAACCATTTTGATGAAAAAATCCCTTTAGTTCCTTATAACAGGAAATTAAGCAAAGGGAGTAGATATATGGATATGGGACATTATCAGAGGATACTTGCTTAGTAAATTAAATAATCTTACAACTATATTATTTGAGTTCATTATACTGTTTCGTCAAATAAAATTGAAGTTTAATTATCATTTTAATGATGTAATAAAATAACTCAAGATGGCAAAATTAAATATCTTTGGAAAAAAAACACGTCGTAGCACAGGAAAGGATAAAAAAAAGAATACTTTTAAAAAATATGGCAAAAATAGCACACGTAGTATAAGAATCAAGGAAGACCAGATGGAGAAAAGAGCCGCCAATAGAAAAGCAGAAGGAGATAATTATCTTGTAAAAGGACATATGAAATATTCAAAAACCAAGGGAAAATACTGCGGAGGTGTATCCAAGTCTATTTGTAAAATTACTTGTAGAAACAAAAAGCATGGAAGCAAATAACTTAAATATATTAAAAAATAATTAACTATATGGGTAGCTATATAAACCAAGAAGATTTTAACGATATCGAACAATCTTTATCTCGACGCAAAAATGTGATAAAAAATATTTTTTTTATAGGTATTTTTATTATTGCACTTCAACTCGTATCTTACGCTTTAATGAATGTTGGTCGGTAAATACATAAATTTTAAATTTTTGTTTTGTTAAATTTTCCTTGTCAAATCTACTTGTAAATCTATTTGTCATATTAATTTCAGGTAAATAAACTATATATTGGTACAAGGCATCGTTTCTTAATAACTTATCAAATATATAACCATCATAAACTGTTTCTTGAACTTGGGGGTCGTCCATACATATTTTCAACAAGGAACAATCATTTTGAACCCGTCTTATAGATCTCATCGTAGTGTTGATATATTCAATACTACTATCATTAGTCCATCTTTCATAAAATTCTGTTGACTTTACCGACATCTTCCAACCCAATTTATCTTGTAATATAATCATATTCAACAAATCTACCAGTCTTCTAATAGGACTTGTAATATGGACATAAGCATCCAATTCAAGCATATCGTGGTTACCAACATCCTTGGAATATTTACCACCTTGACTATTCCAGTTTTTCAAGAATTTTTTTACTCCCTTTGGTAATTCTTCTGGCGGAACAAACGCATGATTGAATTTAGCGCTTCTAAAAACACCACATTTTAATTTTATCAGTTCCTTGGCAGATAAATAATTCATCAAAATCATTAAATAAGCAACAACATCATGACTAGAATCAATTGAATCCGTATATTTTTTCCTTTTATTCATTATACTTATTGTGTTAAATAACTCTTTATAATCTGGGAAGTTTTCTTGTTCTTTTGTATCATATCTTAAATTTTTTTTTAATTTTATAACACTATTATAAAATTTATAATCAACAACTTTATAGTCTTCAACAATTAACTGTAGTTCTAAAGCGAATCTTGTATCTCCTTGCGTTAAACTGCATAATGCGTCAGATAATACTGTTGGTAGCATAGGTCTTTTTCTATCAGGTAAATATATAGTAGAAATTCTATTTGAGAAAGAGTCCCACAAATCCATTGCATCCATCCAGAAGGATACGTTGGAAATATAAACACTAATTCTTTTTTTACCATCACTTAACTCCTCAATATCAAAAGCATCATCAAAATCCTTACTTTGTTCAGGGTCAATACTGAAAATATTTCTAGTTCCTCTATAATCTTTTAAATCTCTATTTTTAATTATCATATCAATATATTGAGCTTCTGTTTTTTCTTTTAATTTTCGCATTGTTTTCTTATTAATATTTTGAATAGATGCATATAAACTTTTACAGTAAAGTTGATATTCATAAAAGTATTCAAGAGAATCAACATCACCTAATGTTTGAGTTAAAGAACCCAACGGATGCTTATTTTCCCAATTACGAAACTCAAACACAACATATTTATTTTTTATATTTTTATTAAATCCCAACTTAATTTTGTAAGGCACTAGGAATATTGGTAACCTTTTATCATCTGGAATACATTTATATAAGAATTTATCCTTGATTCTACCATAAGTTTGGGAATTCTCCAAAGCCAATACACCGGGAATTACTTTCATACACCGTGCTGATGAATGAAGAATATCTACCTTACCATCGTTGTAAGTAAAGATATCTTGGTTAAACATTTTATTAACAAACGGATTAAATCCTACAGGAATAGGTTCATCCGTCAATGTATAAGCATTTACAACTCCGAAACAGGCATCTTGCCTATTCGGAACTCTTAACTTATAAAGACTCATTTTTATATTGATATAATAAGTAATTTTTTATATCAATTTTATAGCTATAACCTTAACTAATATTTACATTTAATTACTAAATTGATTTATACATTAGAAATAATTATGGTATCATAAATGAATTCAACTATATATCGTAAAGTTGAAGAATTTCAAAATACCGTGCTGCGATTAGGAAAAAATAAGACCGAAAATGACCAATTAATAACAGATGCTTCTGAAAACGATTATTGGGTGCATATTTCAGGACATCCAAGTGGACATTGTATTATATCCAATCCTGAAAATATTAAAATTAATAGGAAGATTTTAAAAAGAGCATGCCAAAAAAGGGGCAAAATTTTTATAAAATACACTTATTTTATAAAAATATATATAGACTTTTCTAGAAAATACTGATTTAACCTAATATTGTTTTGTGGCCAATATATAAACAATTATTTGATGTCTTAAATAAAAAGTTAGTGTCTGGGTTCGGTCTTCCTGATTTTAACTGTTCTCCTTTTTGACGTAAATCAACTAATTCAAAAACTGGAATGCCCCACCCAGCTATATCATGATTTGTGAATTGAATTGTATCAAATCCTCTTTTTAATCCACAAATTACCATTTGTTTAAAATAACGGTTGCTCCAACAGTTTCCACCCTTCCAATAACCAAAATATTCATGGCATTCTTTATGCGTTTGAAATGCGATTGTCTTACCAATATTATAACTTATTCCTGAACCAGGTGCTAAAAACATCCAGTATCCGGTATCTAGTGCATCTCCGTATTCATGATGAATTTCAACAACTGAATTATTCGGAAATCCATTCGGATGTGCTATAATATGGTCTTTCTTTTTTTTATTTAAAATACCGTAACAATCTTCCATAAAAAAATATTTTTTTCTGAACCTCATTTTAATTAAATTACATTTCTTTACCGATTGTGGCAACGAATCAACTTCATAAAAACAGTTAAATCCTCTAATATCAAACGGGAATTTTATTGAATTAATATTATATATACCAGACAAATATGTAAACCATTCTTTATCATTATACAACTCTTCTTTATTATAAAAACAAGGTAAATTAATTTTTGAATTTATACCAAACAATATTTTTTCAATTGTTCTGGTTAATGTAAGAAAAAGCTTATCAATACCAGTAGTTGGTATTTTACTTATATACGCTTTTAAAAATAATTTCCTTAAATCGTGGTACTCCCCAATGAAAGACTTATCAAAATATAAATTCACAGTAGAAGTAAATCTATCATCAACCCAGTCTAAATAATCGTTGTATCGTGATAAATCTAATCTATCAGCAATTATTACTGCGACATCTTTATATTTTGTGGGTGGGTCGGAATGTATGTAAGTTTCTTCCGATAGGTTCGGGAAATATTGTTTTAAACAAGAATCATGTAATTTTTGTTCATAATTATTACATTTTAAAAAATCATGTAATAGAATGGATGCAAATGTTTGTATGTTTATATTTTTTATTAATGAATATAATATCAATGCATTTAATCCATGAAATAAACCATGTTCTACATCGTAAAAATAATTAATCATCATAAATCTACATTCAATATTACATTTCATATACTTAGAATTATTATTATTATTTTTTATAAAATCAATCAACATGTTTATTTTATCCTGTAATAATTGTATATTCATATATATATAATATATTTATATAATAAGTAATTTTTTATATCAATTTTATAGCTATAACCTTTAACTAATATTTACATTTAATTACTAAATTGATTTATACATTAGAAATAATTATGGTATCATAAATGAATTCAACTATATATCGTAAAGTTGTTTTAGTTGAAAATTGGGCTAATAATCAATTCGTTATGATTAAAAAAAAAGTGAATGTACCTAGATGTTTACCTTGTCCTTATTCTATAAACTTTCAAAGAATGCATCCGATGGTTTTAACAGAAGAGGCATTTTGGGTTAGTCATAACGAACTATGTATTGGGTATCATTATACCATAAATCCAGATATATTTAGACCTGTATTTTCATATAAAAGACAAGGATTATTAGATAAAGTCCATTATAATAAAAAAGAAGACAACGATGAGGAGAATGATTATAGTATTATTAAACCTAATTTAAGATATGCTAGAAAGAAATATTTATTTGGATTCGTCAGAAAAAAAGAATTACCAATGGATTGTGTTAAAATTATTTTATCATTTATTAACGATACCCTATAAATATATTATTTATAACCAACCAAAATCCATTAACATTAATCTATATGCGTCTATAAATTCATTATGTACTTCTAATTCCCTTTGCCTTTTTTCTTCCATTAATTCGTGATAATTCTTTGTAAAAGCAAAGAAAGAACAATTGATCAAATCTGGATAACCTTTAATTTCACATGCTACAGTTAATTGGGGCGCAAAATAAACAAATAAAATAAAAATGAAAACGTCAATTGTAATATAGAATCCTTTTTATTGTCTCTTGACACAGATATATGAAAATTGATTTTTTTTGTTTCTGACAGAAGTAACTATTAAAACAAAATAATAAATAATAAATAATAAATAAAATTATGCCTATCAATGGAAAAATAGTTATTGCGCCCTACTCTACGAGTTCATCACTAAAAAAATACAATGGATTTTACTATAACCATATCACATGGCGCAGCATCTTGCATTTTTTGGGAGTAGGTAAATATTATTCACCGCAATATTGGGTAGTAGGGGGAATCTATAATCCAAATGGCAGCAGCACATACTATCGCTGGAAAAAATTCTATAGTTTAATTAAAATGACAAAAACGAGTTTGTATTTTAAACCAATTATATGTGTACGAGATAATCTCATCGCAAATGGTGAAAAAATGTGTGGAATTCATCGCAATTTTCGTTTTAGCGATGGAGGTGCTAGCCGAAATCCAATTGGTGAAAAAATAATTATGAAAAATCAACCACAAATTCCGGATGGATATTCACTCCATAAAATTAGAGATTATTACTATAAACGTCTCGATAATGAAACAGACAGACAGTTTGCAAATAGACAAAAATGCATTATCATAAAAAAAAAGAAGAATACAATAAAACTGAATAAATACGGTAGCAATACTATTAGTATTGATGACCTTTTAAAATTAAAATAATCAAAAACCCAAAAAAAACAAAAACCAAAAAAAACAAAAAAACCAAAAATAATCTATTTGTATATAATATTCATAATAGATTTTCTTTTTAATGTCCTATCAAATTGTTTGGGATTTTCAACATCTTCATCATCGTCGCTTTGCGTTTCCATATCTGGTTTCCATAACTGAAATGGGTCCAACACAAAAGATATGAACTCATTTGTATCTCTTAATTCTTTGGGTGGTTTATAACAACAGGAACTAAATCTTGATGATTTCTTTGCTTCGGCCAATAATATCTCTTGTTGAAAAATCTGGTCTATTATAGAAAATGCGGATTTCAATAACAATATAGTAGTTAGAATACGCTTCTTTTTTTTATAGGCTTTTTTAATTTTTCGTTCTCTATCATTTTTTTCAAGAGATGTTCTTTGTTTCAAAAATCCTATTTTGTTTGTGACATCTCTCATTCTAGTTAAATAATCCTTTCTACAATTTTCGATTTTTTTTATAATTGAAAAAACATTGATGTTATATATGTTTGGATACGTGTATCTTATTTTTCTCGGAATCAAAAACTGGTTTGTTTCTTTAATTTCTTTAATTTTTGTTTCAATATCCTTAATCTTTTGTCTTAATTCTTTTTCATCACTTGATTTAGCTTTAGCTGAATTACCTGGAACAGCAAACATTAAAAAATATCCAGAGGAAAATTCACACATAGATTGAAGTTTATCATATTGGTGTGCGGACGTTTTATGTGCCTCAGACTGAGCATCTAATTTCATATAACTAACAACGGCTAATAAAAATGAAATAATAGCGTTTAATGATGAAACCACGTAAGGTGACCAGGGTATTTGGTCTAAAGCAATAGAACCTAGTGTATTACTTTTTTATATTCTTTATTTACTAATCTACAGTAAAATAAATCTTCTTTTTTAAAATCTAAATAACTTGTTATCACAACAACAATTTCTACTGGTAAATTTACAATCATATTTATAATTTATATACTAATCTTCTTTATCTTTTGAATTTTCTTCTTTTTTATCAGTTATATCAACTTTCCCCCCGGTCATATCTACTTTATTGACTGTATCCCTCTTAATATTCTGACCCTGTAACATATATAATACAATCTCGGGGGATATTGCTAAAGAATTCATAAATGTCCTATATTTGAAGGCACAAATACTAGACACCGTTTCATATTCAATACTATACCACCAGTAAGCGGGTATAAATATTATTTCACCTTTATTGAGAGTAACATCCAATACTTTTACCTTATCAAAATCGGCCTTGTATTCTTGTTGGACATTCCATACATTCACAGGCGAACTAAATTCAAAATTATCATAATCCTTAACAGGATTTAAATATTTGCTGCTCGATGGTGGTATTAATTTAATATTTATTCTTCCGGAAGTATTGTAATAAAAATTTCTATAATTGATATTATATCTCAACGGAGTTTTACTTCCTACAGAACCAGTCATAAAATCATAAATACACTTACTAACTAAAGGAGGTCGCAAAAATGCATCATTATAATTATAATTTTTAATGGCACCTGTTTCTTTTAAAAAATCCTGATTTTTTTCACTGATATATTTTTCATTTTTATCATCCCCAAAAATATTTATTGCTTCTTTTAGTAAAAATGGCAAATATAATTCAGAATTATCGTCTTTATTAGTTACATCCCGTACTTGAATATCAAAAGCACCATAATTATCATCTAAATTAGCTAAATTACAACTTTCCAATAATTTATTATTTTTAAATTCAAATACTACAGGTTGTCTTATGTTACAAATTTCTTCTAATGTTTCCTTTGAGGGTCTTTCTATTGTATATACTTCTAAATCATTACTTGTTTTCAAATGATATTGAATATGTAAATACAAAAATAGAACTAAACAAAAAATAAATATAGCTATAAAATACTTCAACATTATTACTAGTATTTTAGAAATGAAAATTTAATTTTTTCCGTATAAATATATATATATATATATGACTAAACACGAACTAATAGAAATTAATGATTTTAAGATAATATTAAATCAAGATTCCAAAGCGAAAACCACGATGGTTGAATCATATATAAGCAGTGGGTTTATAAATGAAAATATTGAGAATGCAGGGATCTCTCACCTATTAGAGCATGTTGTTACTGAAGGATGGAAAAAATGTGGTGAAAACGGATGTCAATCATATTGGAAAAAAAAAGGTGTTCTTACAAATGCTAGTACAGGTCAAACTACGGTACAATATTATATGCACGGTTTAAAAGAATATACATATGAGATGGTAGAATATATTACAAGTATTAGTATAAACCCAGAAATAACCAAATCCAGAATAGATAAAGAAATAAAAGCAGTACAAAACGAATTAATGATTCATAATGCACATCCACAAATGGGTTTATACAATTTACTAAACAAGATGTTATTTAGAATAGAAGGGTTGATAGTCCAAGACAATATGGAATTGCAATTAGAAAATCTAAAATATTATACCGTAGAGCAGTTGAAAAGTTGGTGTAAAAGATTTTATGGGTCAGGTAATATAATTTTTGTTATTTCAGGTAATTTTTCAAAATCAAAAGTAATTAAACTTTTACAAAAAAAATTAACAAAGGCTAGACCTGTTAAAATGATACCACAATACCGTGACATATTTAAACCTGGAAATCAAATATCATTTTTGAAAAACGACAATATTGAAAATACAAATATTGCGTTTGCTTTTCATGCTCCCATATACCAAACTGATATGGGAGTATTTTATATTGAATTTTTTAAAGAATTTATTGGTAGTGGTATAACATCATTATTAATGGAAGAATTAAGAGAAAAAAAACAATGGATTTATAATGTTAATCTTGATAATTATACAAGTCCATATGGTACTTTTTTGATGATAGAAATTGCTACAAAAAATAAACATATTAAAAATGTTATTATTAACACCTTGAAAATATTAAAAAAATTAGTTAATGGACAATTTGAAGAGAAATATTTAGAATATGTAAAAAAAGCGTATATGGTTGAACACTATGAAACATGTTTAAATAATTCATATTTATCAGGCTTTTACGGCGAACAATATATTAATCAACTGTATAATATAGGAAAAAAACCTGTTATTTTGTCCTTTGATAAAGTTGCAGATTCTATACTAAATATTACAAAAGTAAAATTTATAAAATTTATTAAGAAATTATTAATTTTCCCCAATATGAAATTAGCATATCAAGGAAAAGAAGAAAAAGAAGGATTAGAAAAATTGGTTTTGAATGAAATTAAATAAAATATAATTATATAAATGATCGATTCAAATTATATAATATATTTAATAAAAGAATATTTCGCATTAGTATTTTTTGTTGTTATAATTTTTAATATTATATTAAGAACTATGGTGAATAAAAAGGTAAATAAAAAAGGAAAACGAGGACATAAAGGTGGTGGCGGTCTTTTATCTACTATTACTAATTTTTTCACTTTAACACCTGGTAAAGGAGAAATGACACCGTTAGAAGCTTCATTGGAGTAATGAAAATAATCATAGTATATTAATATATAATATGATTGAATACATAATAAAAGAATGCTTAGTATTTTTATTTTATTTTGCTATAATTTATAATATTATATTTAGTGTTATACTATCAAAAAGAATAAAAAAAAAGAAAAGAAAAAACAAAAAATACAAGGGTGGAGGAGTTTATAATTTTATTAAAGGGTTTTTTTTAATACTTCAATGTATTATTAGTTTAGGGTTCGTTTGTAATAAAAAATGGTTCGAAGCTATAAAGACAATTGAGTCGTTACCCTTTCAAATTACACCGGATAAAACGCAAAATAACCCCAATGACCCTACGTTTTCGATTTAATTTATTTACTTATGTATAAATGATGAATAAAGAATATATAACATATTTTGTAAAAGAATATTTTGTTATAATACTCTACATTCTTATAATTTTCAACATCATAATTAGAGTTATAGTAAAGAAAAAAGTAAGAAAAAAAGTAAGAAAAAAGAAATCGCGTAAGGGTGGTGGTATTTTAGGAGATATTTGGTATGTTTTCTTATGTATAATTACTTTTGGATTGTCTTGTGAATTTTGGGATTATTTTGAAGTCAAATGGCCTTTACCTATTGGAGCAAATACAGAGAAGATGGACGGTGCGGTTATATTTGACTGGAATGACATGGGTTCGTTAGGCATCGAATAAAAAAAATTTTATAATAGTATATTTTTATAATTTTAATCTTCTATTTTAGGAGCTAAGAAGAATCTAATATAATTTTTATCTTTTTGTTCTTCGTCATCTTCGTCATCTTCATCCATAAATGTATCCATTCCATATTGGATTTTCATTGGCATATCTTTTGTGATATGAATCTGAACTTTTTTGTTAATTTTACCGAAGGCAACCATCATATTAATATAATTTAGAGCAAAATTTAAGTCTAAATTAGTATCTTCTCCAATAGCGTAATAAAGTATATCGTCTGTTTTCATCACAGCATCCATTGAACCAACTTCTCCTTTACCGGTTAAACGCATTTCTTTACCGCATTGCACTCTCAATTCTGTTCCAAAAGTGTTTAATTGCGTTATTAATGTGGTAAAATCACTTGAAACCATCTCAATATCTGCGTCATATTCCTCATCAGGGATATCCATTAAATCACTTTGTAAATCCATCAAAGGTAGTTTAAATTTTCTAACAATACCTGATTCGTCATCTTTTGGTGATAATGTAATATATAAATTGTCGGCACCTCTCTTATAATCTAATTCAATTGTTTGGTTTTCTCCTAACATATTGAAAATCTTGGAGAGCAATTCACAATTTATACCCAACCGAATAATATCTGTATTTTCGTATTCTGTAAACCAGCTTTTCAACAACTCTAATTCAAATAAACAACAATGACTCGAATCCATACCCTGAGCGTATAACTTATCTTGATTAATATGAATTTCAATATCACCACTAAAATTTTTTAAATTTTTAAGAATACTTGAAAACTGTGATACCTTGCGAGAGTCTGTTAATACTAACTTCATGATTTTAATAATATAATTATGTATATTTATATTATTTTCAATTTTATTCTCTAATTTTTTTCTAATATTTCCAAACTGATATTTTCTTGATTAGTAGTAGTTTTTTTAACTGCTTTTACGATTATCGGTTTATTAGATTCTAATTCTATGATCTTTAATTCCAGTTCTTTTATATAATTTTTCATTACAATCATTTGTTTTTTATATGATCCATCCATTAGTTCTATCTTTGTATTTGTTTTATCATTAATTAAATCTATATTTGACGAAGTTATTGCTTGATTTTTTTCTATTTGTTCTAATTTATTCTCAAGTCTTTTCAATCTATCTCCTTGATTTTTCAGAATAGCTACCCCATTTAGTTGCTTTGTATTATTTCTACTAATGGGTCGAAACATTTTTTTATTTGGTCTTTGATATAAATAAGAAGTTCCTCCTAACATACCTACATTATTATTAGGTTTGCCTGGATTACAAACCGGCGCGCCAGGTCGTGGTCCTGATATTCTTTTTTCTATTCTATTCATTTATGTAAAAACACAAAAGATTTTTTTATTAAGGACGCATTACCATTTTTATAGGTTTATGATATTTATAATTAATTATTTCAAAATCATCTATTTTATAATCTTCAATATTATCTTTTTTTTCCTTAATCAATATATTAGCTGGTTCAAAGGGTTCCTTGATTATTTGTTCTTCTAAACTTACAAGGTGATCATCATATATATGGGCGTTTCCTATGAAATGTATAAATTCTTTGGCTTCTAAATCACAATGTTTAGCGAGAATATGTGTTAAAAACGAATAAGATGCGATATTAAATGGAACGCCTAATCCCATATCAGCGCTTCTTTGATATAATGTACAACTTAATTTATTACCGTCTGTTAAGTGAAATTGTGATAATACATGACAAGGTGGTAATGCCATTTCATCAATCTGTTCTGGATTCCAGGCTGTCATAATCAAACGTCTAGGTGATTCTCCTGATTTTTTACTTTCATTAATACCATCAACTATATTTTGTAATTGATCAATTCCTTTTCCTGTATAATTTGTATTACTATTGTGATATTTGGAGTTCCAAAAACGCCATTGATGACCGTAAACAGGTCCTAAATCGTTTTCATGTAAATGATTCAACCCTCTTGAATCCAAAAAATCTCTTGTTGCATTTCCATTCCATATTTTTACATTTTCTTTCTGTAATAATCTATTATCTGTATCACCGTTTATAAACCACAGTAATTCCTTTAGGCATACTCTCCACGCTAATTTTTTTGTTGTCATTAACGGTACTGAATTATTTTCTAGAGAAAAACGCATCATCCCACCAATTTGTGTATGTGTTATACCGTTTCTACCTTTTTCTTTTACTCCATTTGTAATTATATTTTTCAAAAGGGATAAATATTGATATTCTTGAAATATAGGCATATATTTTTTATATAATTTTATTTTTAATTTCTTTTTATAAATCATATGGAAGACGTTGAAACTACAAATAAAATTGTTAAAAATGGGTTTATAAATCACGTTTTTAATTTTGATAATGAAACTAAAACCGAAGTATTAAACATTGGACAATATTTACTTTTAGCTATTATTCCTATGGGGTTTTACAATTATATTATTGATTCAGTTATACCAGAAGTAGATGAAAGTAAAAGTAATTTAGAAATATTGACAGAAGTGGTTGGACAACTAACTCTTATATTAGTAGGAATGCTTTTTATTCATAGATTAATTACATTTGTACCAACCTACAGTGGAAGAGCAATGGGCGATATGAATTTATTTAATATTATTCTATTAATTCTTGTATTATTATATGAAAGTCATACAAAGGTAGGTGAAAAAACTAAAATACTTTTGGATAGAGTAAAAGAAATGTGGGATGGTAAAAAGAGTGAAACCAAGAAAGGTAAAAAAAACGCATCAGTTGTAAAGGTATCTCAACCAATATCAAGAGGTGGCGCACCAACACACTCGCCAAGTCGCGCAGATTATTTACAATCTCATAACGCTATGTCTAGTCCAACACAAATGTTGCCACCCCAAAATACACCAACGCCAGAAATTCCTACCCCGGATACGGGAGCAAGTAATGACATGTACAACGGTGGTGGATTTAACGGATTAGTTGATGCCAATACACCAGTCCAGTCTCAAGAACCTATGGCAGCCAACGCAGCTCTTGGTGGTGGATTTTCTGCTTGGTAAGTTAATCTAAAGACAGATTTCTAGCCTTTTTAGCAGGTTCTGAAAAAGGAATTTTAGTAATATCTGGGTATGTTTTAATAGGCTCTATTGATAATTTGTATTTTACCAATAGACTCACATCACAATCAGTTAAACCTCTTGATTTTTTAATATCATTTTTTGCTACTGAAATAGCCTGTTCGTCGTTTAATTGGGAATTTGTATACATTTGTCTATATCCAGTATGTTCTCCCCACCATTGACCCGGACAATTATATTTGAACATATATGCTTCCATTTACAATAATGTATTAAAAATTTTTTAAGTTTATAACAAAATTGATATAATAATAATTATGTAAATTATTATTATTAATGAATGACATACATTCAAAGGGACAATATTTTACAACTAATAAATCACTTCAAAGTAAAGTCTTGGAATTTATAAAAAATAAACCAAAACTAATACTAGAACCTTCAATAGGACAAGGAGATTTGGTAAAATATATTACAAATAATTGTAATGTTACATTTGATATGTATGAATTAGATCAGTCTATCGAGTTGTTAGAAGGAGTTGATAGAGAAAAGGTACATTACGGCGATTTCATTAAAGCGGTTATTAGTAAAAAATATAAAACTATTATTGGGAATCCTCCATATATTAAAAAATCATCTGGAAATTTGTATTTAGAATTTATTGAAAAATGTTTTAATTTATTAAAAATAAAAGGAGAATTAATATTTATCGTCCCAAGTGATTTCTTAAAATTAACAAGTGCTTCGAAATTATTAAATACAATGTTAAAACAAGGAACATTTACACATATTTATCATCCTAATGATGAAAAATTATTTACCAACGCTAGTATTGATATTATTATTTTCCGTTATTACAAATGGTCCAAACAAGAAAAAAAAACATTATATAATAACCAATCGAAATATTTGTCAAATATCAATGGCACTGTCACATTTTCAGATACAAAAATTACAAATAGCTCTATTATTAGTGATTATTTCGATGTATATGTTGGTATGGTTACCGGCAAAGAAAGTGTATATAAGAATGATACTTTTGGAAATATTACTCTTTTAAACAAGAAAAATGTTCGTGATAAATACATATTTATTCACGAATTTCCCACATCGAATGTAGAATTAAATAAATATATGCTAGAAAATAAAGATATATTGATTAATCGTAAAATTAAAAAATATACCGAAAAAAATTGGTGGTTATGGGGAGCACCTAGAAATCAAAAAAAAATTGAAAATAATATAGGTAAAAAATGTATTTATGTGTCAAATTTAACAAGAAATAAAGAAGTAGCGTTTGAAGGAAAGGTAGAATATTTTGGTGGTTCGCTTTTAATGATGATACCTAAAAAAGAAGTGGATTTAAAAATAATGGTGGAATATTTAAATAGTGATACATTCAAAGAAAATTATACATTCTCCAAGAGATTCAAGATAGGTCATAGACAATTATGCAACGTCTTGTGTAGTGTCATTGAGGATTAAATATGCTTGGGCTCTTTTGCGAGCACAATCTGTAAATAAATTAACAATAAATTGTACTTGTTCTAAATCCGTTCGTTTAACAGTTTCAATATTTTTTTTAAGTTGTATTGGATTACTAGGATTAGTAATTACAGAATTTTCACTAATATTTGCTAACGAACAGAATACCGTTTTGATAGGACTATTTTTGTAATAAATAAGATAGTAATAAGACTTAGTACATTTTTGGGGTTTTTGATTTTTAATTTTTTTGGCTAGTCTGTTCCAAGTTGTATTACCTTGTCCGTATAGAACATAGTTAAATGTTTTTGGTCCTCCACCATTATAACTACCAGACTTTGAGGGATTTATCATTTTAACATTAATTGGATACTCTACATCGTCAATAACAGGGGTTATATCTCCAAAATCACGATTGTGTCCTTTTTCTAGAAAAGTAATATGGGGAAATTGTTCTCGCATTCTGTTTGTAACCTCTTCCTCACATTTAAGAGATTCAAGTCTGCCATCTTCGTCTCCTGTGAGTGGTATCTTCGCTGAGTCAAGATATTCACAAATTTTTTTACCCAACGTTTCTATCTTTAGATATGTGGTTAATGACGGAACTGTTTGTTTTATTAGATTCATGTAATAATATTAATATTATTATATAAATTATTATTTCAATTTTTCACCATCATTATACCTAACATATCTCCAAACTTGATATTACAAACCTTTTTGAATCCATTTTTTTTATAGAATTTAATAGCTCTCTTGTTATTTGCTCTAACTTCTAACCAAATTCTATCTTTCTCAAACTTTTTAAGAAATTGTAATGTTATTTTCTTTGCCGCACCATTACCTTGATTCTTATTTACTATTTGATCTAATTTAACATCTCCAGGTTTAATTACGCATTTTGGTGTCTTCTTTACCGTTTTTTTATATTTAATCCAAGTTAAAATTACACCCTTTTTATTCCACAAAGTTTTATTATCTATATGATTTTGTAATCTGGCTCCTAGAAATCTAAAATAACCACTTGGGAAAATTTCTGGGTATTGTTGGAAGATTTTTATTAACCTTTTTACTTTTTTTGATTTATCTCCTCCTCTTTTTTTACGCGTTTTTTTATCCTTCAAAGTTAATTTTTTACCAGTTCTATATCCTTGTTTTGTTGAACTTTGACATATAGCAATCGCATCCCCTATTTTATGTTTTTTTTTTACTTTTTGTACACACCTAAAGACACGAGTATTTCTTGGAGCCTTTTTATAATTTCTTTTTTTTTTAGTTCTAGTCATTTATATAATGATTAGAAATTTATTCTTTTCCCGAAGACATAGCATCCTTTAATTCAATATAAGTAGCTATCTTTCTTTTTAATACTAATTTATCTTTTAACACGTTGCCAGTATCTCTTTCCGATATACCTGCCATAATATTCATCCATTCATCCATAAGTTTGGGATCTTTCTTATACGATGGATTCATCTTTTCCCATTCTGTTAAACTTTTGGGTAATTTTAATTTTACATCAAGTATCGCATCATCTAACTTTTTATTATTTTCATCTTTTTTCCATTTATCGTCATCCTTAACATAAAAATGCAATCTCTTTTTATCACTACAATGAATTGGTCTTTGAGTAGGTGCTAAATCTTGTAATTGTTTTGTAATAATATTAGTAACGCCATTAACAAATCCGTTATCTTTAGTATATTGTAAATCTTCCAAAGTTACTTTAATATTTTGAACAAAGTCTGATAAATTAAGAGCATCTTTACATTGTTCGTTTAAAAAAACATTTATTGTCATATTTTGATTGTTACAATTATTATAAATAGTCTGTTGTGCTTTTGTTGAATTAATTTGTGATTCGATGAGTGTTGACGTTTTAGTATGATTTTCAGTAGATTGGGTAATAAACTGTTTCATTAAATATTTTATGTCATTTAATTCTTCTTTTAAAGAATTAATTTCAGGATTATTGTGTGAATTTTCCATTTTTTCCAATTCATTATTCTTGTATATTTTTTTTTCAAAAAGTGTCGTGCCTTTTTTTCGGTTGGATTCAAAAAGTGTCGTGCCTTTTTTTCGGTTGGGTTCAAAAAGTGTCGTGCCTTTTTTTCGGTTGTTACCATAAGTTTTTAGACATTTTTTCTTATGCTTACATAACCCACTCTTAAATTGGTATTTTTTTCCACACTCACAAAAAAATCTTGGAGCAACTTTTCCGTTATCCAATATGGATAACGATTTTGAGAGGTGCTTGTTGGTCTTAATGTGTTTTGACCAACTACTTTTTTTACTTGTATTATAGTGACAATATTCACAAATAAATCTTTTGGTATTCGAGCAACTTAGCAACTTTTTGTTATCCATTTTCATATATATATGGATAACAAAAAAGTTGCTAAATACTTTTTGCAAATATACAAAAAATAGTTATAGTAACAACTCTAAAAACACTTTTTGAAAAACCCCTACAAGAAGGTCTTAAGCGTTTTTCGACGCTATTTTCAGAAAAAACTTTACTGGATTTTCAGAAAATGGACATTTATTGCAATGTCCAAAATGCAATATATAGAGAAAGAAGTACATCAAAAAAGTGTCGTGCCTTTTTTTCAGTTGGTTAAAAAGTGTCGTGCCTTTTTTTCAGTTGGTTAAAAAGTGTCGTGCCTTTTTTTCAGTTGGGTATTTTTTGTGACCATATATTTGAAACATACATTTATATTTCTTACTTAAATAGCTCTTAATTTGATTTTTTTTACAATACCTCCCAAAACGCAATTTTGTTTGTTTTGTAAAATTTCATTCTGGACATTAGCAACTTTTTCGTTATCCATTATGGATAACGTTTTGAATGGCAGTAGTTGGTCTTATATATTTCAATCATTTACTTTTTTAAATATGGTTATGGTCTCAAATACCGATTTTTGTATTTTAACACATGAGCAACTTAGCAACTTTTTGTTATCCATTTATGAATATTTATGGATAACGAAAAAGTTGCTCCATTGTTGAAAAAACTGACATAAAAAATTCTCAGTCACAACCTTGAAAGTCACTTTATCATAATTCCCTACAAGAAGGTCTTAAGCATTTTTCGACGCTATTTTCAGAAAAAACTTTACTGGATTTTCAGAAAATGGACATTTATTGCAATGTCCAAAATGCAATATATAGAGAAAGAAGTACCTCGAAAAAGTGTCGTGCCTTTTTTTCAGTTGGTTAAAAAGTGTCGTGCCTTTTTTTCAGTTGGTTAAAAGTGTCGTGCCTTTTTTTCAGTTGGTTAAAAAGTGTCGTGCCTTTTTTTCAGTTGGTTAAAAGTGTCGTGCCTTTTTTTCAGTTGACGAACATATTTAAAAATATCCATGTATTATATATATATAATAATAATGAGTGACCAAGAAATAAATAACCTGTTGATTGCTTTGGAGAATGAATCCAACAATTCTATTATGAGTCTAACAACCGAAAAGATCAATACAATCAAAAATAATATATTACAAAAGTTAGGATTAGATAGAGAAACTTTAAAATCAATACACAAAAAGTTGAAAAATTATAGATATTGTAGCGATATGAACGATACACAATATGGATATTATATAAGATGGATATCCTTAAAAAATGCTGCTAATATAAAACTAACAAATGGAGGTATAATTATTGATATTGATATTATAAATGATTGCGTTCAATTAAAAATCAAAAATAATATGAACAGGATATTTCAAATAAAATTAGATGAATGTTGTATATTTCAAAAAATTACACCACAGGAAAGGGTTATTTTAGGGGTACTAGATTATTTGGAAAAATAATAATATTTTAATAATATAGATGAAAAAGAGTAAGAAAAAAATGGTATTTGTATTTGATTTGGACAAAACAATAGGTTATTTTACACAGGTAGCCATTTTTATTGAGGGGGTTGAAGATTATATTGGTCGAAAATTAAAAAAACAAGAAATGTATAAAATTTTTGATTTATACCCGAAAATTTTTAGACCAGATATTCTGTCTATTTTCAATTATCTAAAAAAAATAAAGCAAAAAAAAAAATCAACAAAGGTTATGATTTTTACAAATAATTGCGGACCAAAATCTTGGGTATATGATATAAAAAATTATATTGAAAAAAAAATCAAATATAAACTTTTTGATAGAACTATAGCTGCTTGGAAGGTAAATGGTAAAATATATGAAAAATGTAGAACAAGTCATGAGAAAAAATATACAGATTTATTAAAATGTGGTAATTTGAAAAAAAAAGATAAAATCATATTTTTAGACGATATGTTTCACCCACATATGAAAAATAATAATGTGGTTATTTTACATTTAAAAGCTTATAAACATGATATATTATTTACTAAAATGTGTAAAACCTTTTTGAAATCTAATATTGGCAAAGTTATAAAAAAAAAAGAGCATAAAATTTTTACATCTAAATTAATAAAATTTTCAAAAGATGATCCGTTGGGATTTACTTATATCGAATCTAAAATAAGCTCACGAGATGGATATAAAAAAGAAATATTAAGTAAATTAAAATCGTTTGTTAAAGAAAATAAACATAATATTTCAAGAAAGAAAAAGAAAAGGAACTCAAGAAAGAAAACAAGAAAATTAAGAGGATTTTGGTAGTGTAGAATAATATCCATCACCATAACATTTATCACACAAACAATATTTACCATGTAATAAAGCTTTTGTATTTTCACATTTTACACATAAATGTGAAGATAGTTTATAAATATTATTAGAGCAGTAGATTTTTTTGTTTTTTTTAACAAAACCGGTTCCTTTGCATTTTTTACAAGAAATTCTAAACATTATATTATTCTATAGATTTTATTTTTTGTTTATAAACATTTAATGTTCTGGCGGAAGCATCCGTAGCATTTTCAACAAAATTAGGCATCCAAAAATATGGAATAATTTTTTCTACACCCACCTTTGGAAACAATCTTGAAAAAATATCACGATAATATAACTGTTCCAAGGTTTTAGGTCTGTTATAGATATAAGGATTTATGTTTTTTATGATATATTCATCATCATATCCTAAATGTGAAAATACTTCCTTTTTCACAAAATCTTGTATGATTTCATACCAGGATTTTGTTTGTTTGCTCACACCATCGCTAAATGCTTCTTTAGTTCTGAAAAGTACATATTCAGGTAATAATGTAGGATTGTGTTTTTCAATAGCTTCTCTGATAAGATATTTTTCAGCTGATTTATTATAAGAATGGTCTCTTAGTTCATAACTAATGGATAAATAATATTGGACGAATTCTCTATCTAAAAAAGGTGTTCTTGCTTCTAATCCATGAGATGATATACTTCTATCACTGCGCAAAACATCAAAATAATGAATATCAGATAATAATTTTCTACATTCTTTATCAAAAGCAATACTATCGGGTGCTTCGTGGAAATATAAATATCCACCCATAACCTCGTCAGCACCATCTCCATTAAAAATTACCTTGGCATCACTATATTCTTTTATTTTTTTAGAAATAAGCCAATTACCAACACTTGCTCTAACCGTAGTCGTATCATAACTTTCTATATTATTAATTACCTCTGGAATAGCTAATAAAAATTCTTCTTCACTTACTTGTATTGAATGATGTATGCTACCAATATGATCTGCAACCAACTTTGCATATTTTAAATCATCACTTCCTTCAAATCCAATACTCCAAGTATGTAGATCTCCTTTATGTATTTGTTTCACCAACGCGGCTATCAAACTGCTATCTAATCCTCCAGATAATAAACAAGCTACTGGTCTTTCAGTATTATCCACTCTTTTTTCAACTGCTTGTAGTAATTTTATATAAATATTTTCTAATACATCTTTTTTGACGTTATTATTTATTGTTGAAAAACTATTAGGAGAAGAAAATGTTACATCTTCTATATGTTCAATATAATTTTCGTTATTATATTTAAACGTTGATACACAACCTGGTTCAAATTGAGTAATTTTTTCATCATATACATCTTTTCCAATATTAATTAAACTTTTCATCTCTGACGCAAAGACAAACGATGTATAATATTTCATTTCATTATTTGAAATAGATATTTCTTTTTTAAATTTACTTATAAAAAGAGGTCTAACACCATACGGATCTCTTGATACAAATATCTCCTGTCTGTTTGTATCCACCATTACAAATGCGAAAACCCCATCTAACATTTGTACTGTTTGACTTATGCCATATTTCTTATAAAGGTGAATAATTACTTCACAGTCTGATTTACTTTTAGGTATGATATTTAGAATTTTTGTAATTTCTTTATGATTATAAATTTCTCCATTACATATCAAATATATACCATCAATAAAAAAGGGTTGATTAGAAAAGGTGTCTTTTACTCCATTTATAGCTAATCTATGAAAGCCAATAGATATATTTAAAATATTTAGAAATCTACTATATTCTGGACCACGACTATTACCCTTCATAAATTCTTTTTCTAACATATTTTTATCTAATTTTTTATTATTTAACACCGCAAAAATACCACACATATATTTTTATTTAGACTAACCTTTTTAACTTATTTGTGAATATAATAAAATAATTATATAATATATATTAAATGGGGACAAACTTACATGATGTATATTATTGTCAAACAGATAGAAATCAAGAATTAAGCGATAGGATGTATCAAAGAAATATACCAAGTCATCAAATGGGTCAATCATATTTTTCAAGACCAGTAGATACATATGCTACCGTTTTTGGTATATTGGATTGTCACAAACACGCTACAGTAACCAAAGCTGAATTTCCAAAGTATTGTCAAACAAAAATATTTAATCCAGGACAATCAGCCCCATATGAAGGATTTTCTAAAAATGTAGATATAGAATCATCTTTACATAATTCATTCCATCCCCATCAAAAATGTGGACAAAGTAAATATGTACCAGGAACTAGAAGTGATATGTATAATGCGAATTATTTAATACCGGCATCGAAACCAGTAAAAATGACAAATAACTTATTATTCAAACAAGAACAATTTTCGGCATTCAACCCTAATCAATGTAATTTAGGGCATAAATTGTTTTATAACCACATTAGACAACAAACAAAGGATATTAAATTAACTAGTACTGATACGGTTAAAACTCTCAAAAAAAAAAATAATTAAGTTATAAATGGATTTATCAAAAAATAACCAAGTTGATTTATTATATTTAACAAACCCAAATTTTAAACTTAAATATAATAAAGAAAAAATGAGATTGATTAGCGATGAAGATGTCAAATTTTATAGAAAAAGAATATTACAAGATACAAAGGGGTATTTAAGAGGAAATACTACAACAGCAGATATTACTAACGCATTTGAACATTTTGCTATGGAATTAATTAATTATTACAAATTTATAGATAAAAAAAAATTAATTCAGGAAGAATATAAAAATTTACAAACCAAAAAGAGTAAAAAACCAGGTGAGTTTAAGTTATTAGAAGAGAATGAATTAATAATGAAGAGACCCGAAATGGTAAAAAAAACAATAAATGATTATATACCTATTGTAGTAAAGGCAAGAAGTCATAGAAAACTAGTAATTCCCAAATTAAAAAAATATGACTTAAAAAATATAAAAAATAGGGAGAAAGAAAAATCTAACCAAAATATATCTAATGTCAAGAAAAACAAAAAAAAACAACCTGAAAAAAAGGCAGCGGAAAAGAAAATCAAGAAAAACAAGAAAAAATAAAAAGTTAAAGGTAAAATGTGCTCCAAAATCAAAGAATGATACTTTACCTTTTACTTGTTATACTTCTAAGGGACTTCACAAAATTAAAAATATTTGGAATATGAAGCACCCAGATAGAAAAATAAAAAGTAATGAACCGCGTAATATTTGGCGTTCTTTACATTATGTTTTAAATACCAGTTGTAATAAAGAAAGTTGTTGGTTGAAACATAAGGCTATTAAGGAAGATATAGATTTAGAAACAAAAGAATATACCTTTGCCCCTGTTGCGCCAAAAGAATGGATAGAAAATCCAACTGAATGGTTAACCAGTGTAGATATTTTAGAAGTAATGAAACAATATGAAAAAACATTTAAATGTTTTGATTTTATTGGTCCTTCACCGATAGATTATGATAAGCATGTTGCATATGGTGAATGTGTATGGGAGGAATTATGTGAATTTAGCTTAGAAAAACAACTAAAAGAAAAAAAACCCAAAATAGGTATTATATTTAATTTAGATTCGCATGATAAACCAGGAAGTCATTGGGTTGCTATGTTTATTGATACTAAGAGAGGTGAAATATATTATTTAGATAGTTATGGAGAGAAGATACCAAGACAGATCAAAAAATTTGCCAATAAGGTAAAAAAACAATCATTGAAAATAGGAAAAAAAAAGGAATACAAATTGCTCGAAAATAAAAGAAGACACCAATTTAGCGAAAGCGAATGTGGTATGTATAGTTTATATTTTATAATACAGATGTTAAAAGGTGTTACTTTTAAAAAATTTACAAGTAAAAGAATAAAAGATAGTTATATGATGAAATTAAGAAAAATTTATTTTAATCAATAAATAAATAAATAAATTAAACAATAATTTATTTATTTTATAAATGTCGGTAGTAGAAGAATCGAATAAACAAATGCTTTTTGATTTATTAAAATCAATAGGTAATGATAATCAATTTGTTATAAATGAAAACGATATATATAATTTTGTAAATGAAAAATGTGGATATTTTCATACAAATAGGTATGAATTTGGTTTTGGTACTGATCTAAATAATATAAATAAAAAAATAATCGATGAAGGTTATAATCTTATAATGAGTAGTCAACCAAGAAAAAAAAACAAACAACCAAAACAACACCAGGAATCTTTACTTACAAAAAGAGAGATTTTTGAAAAAGGTTTGGAAAATCAAGAAAAACAATTTAATAAAATGATTAATCCAAAAAAACCAAAAGAAATAGATTTCAGTGATGCTGGTAAAGATTTTCCAATACAAAATTTAGATAAAATAATAAACCAAACTTTGACTGATAGACAGAATGAATTGGAAAATATAACCCAAAAATATTCAAGTAATGATAAAAAGGCAGAACGATGGTTAAATATGGATGATGATACACCTAAAATAAAAATAGAAAAAAATAGTAATTTGAAATTAGATAATGCTATAAATGTGGAAAATAAAAAAAAGGTTCATTTTGAAGTAAAAGAAAGAGAACCCCAAATGGGATTAAACAACTTATTTTCAAAATTAAAACAAAAATCTTTACCCAAAAATGATAATATTATTAATAAATTAGATACAATAATATTAAACCAGGAGAAAATATTAGAAATGTTATATAATAAAGTCAATAAAGTTGGGGAATCTGTTTAAAAATCATCATCACTAATCTGTAAAAACTGTATTTTTTTAGGATTTTTAGGATTTACGATTGTTCTTCCAACTAAAATAGGATTAATATTCGGATTATTTTTTGCTGTCAAATAACTTTCTAAATCATAAATTTCACCGATCTTTTTATTTGTTGTGTCTGTTCTTTTATGTGCGTATTTTGTACCTTGTATTGTAAGTGGGAAAGCTTTCCAAGTAACCCCTTTTAAATTTTGTGCGGCAACTGAGTCTTTTTCTTCAGTAGAATAATTCGGTTTATGTGAAAAAGAAGTTACAGAAGGAGAACCAAAAGAATAACAAGCAAATCCTTCTTTTTTGTTAGAATTAAAATGAAGCGCACAATCAATTGACGAAGATTTAATAGCCCTTAAAATAGAGTTTGATGTTGTTTTTTTTATATTTGAAATTTCAAAAAGAGCTTCGTCGCTTGTTAAAGGTGTAAGTCTATCAATTTTACTTTTATCTGCTTTAGAATTTCTTAATGCAAGACTTAAAATAGGTTGTCTATCTTCTTTGTTTTTGGCATCTTTATCCCCATTAATTTGTTTGTCTGTAAAAGTCATCAAATAAACAAATACTTCTACACTTCTAAGAGATTCAGGTAAATCTTTATGACTACATATACGTCTAGCTCTGCCGATAACCTGGTCTGTTCGTACAGGATGCCAATAAGGTTCTACCAAATGGACGAATCGTGTATTTTTTAAAGTAATTCCTTCACTACCACTACTTGTAATCATTAAAATTTTTATAATTTCTCCAAGATTATTATTTTGATTTATTTCTCTTAACTGAGTTGCAAGAGTACTGGGAACCGAATCCCAACTACTATTAAATACATTTCTAATGATTTCTTTTTCTTCCACAGTTTCAGTTCCTGTATATAATGCGTATGTTGGTTTTCCTCTATCCGCCTCAGCAATATCTAATGCCCATGTCCCACTCCTTTTTGATATTTTGAATCTTGTAAATCCGTTTTGATTTAAAATTAATGTCAAAACACCAATACCTTCAATAGTTCTAAATTGTGAATATATAAGGTGAAGACCTTCACTTGAAGTAGTACTTGTTGGCGGGTTTTTTAAATTTTCAACAAGTTTTTTAAATTTAGGACTATACAAAGCCAATCCAGTAGGACTAAAATATTTATCACTATATTTTACTAATAACTTAATAGCCTTTTCTATTCTATCTTTATAACTAGAATCAGTTTGTTGTACTACTTGTTTTTCTAATTGTTCTACATCATCGGTTGTGTATAATCCGTCTTGATTGTCCAATTTATCTTCAACATTTATAGCATCCATAATATCTTCATCTAATTCATCTATATTGGTTGGTTTAGGTTTTGATTTAGTTTCTGTAATTTTTGTAGAAATAGTTTCTTCCAAAGTTTGTTCTGTTTTCGGCATTGGTCTTATCAAAAGGTGTGTTTGATTTTCATCATCTTTTACTATCTCATTTGGAAAAACAAAATTACAATATGCTCTTGAAAAAATACGATAAGTGGAAGTTGTTTCAGCATAAATACCTTGTTGTTCTTTAGCTTTCTTTTTAGCATTTCTATCTTCTTCTTTTCTTTCCGCTGTTCTTGCTTTTTCATAAACACCTACTTGATAAGTACTCATAGGTATTTTCTCTATATGATAATATTTTGGGGAATCTTCATATCTCGGTAAAAGTGCTTCAGACGCACTTCTAAAATAAGATGTTAGACCTACTATCCTACGTTTAAATAAATTTTTTTGTTTTATTTCTCCAGTAACAGAGTCGATAAATAAATCTTTAAATGTTTCTAATAAATCGGGTAATGCCTTATGATTTTCAACTTGAGTTTGATTTGGTATTACATTTATATTATGATTCTTCAGGGTTTTTGTGATAAATGAAATAAATGTTTTATCGTCGCGCAAACCGAATTTACTAGAACTTACACCCGCATATATTTTGTTTTCCTTGTCCTTTTTTACTCTATTTGTAAAACCAAATGGATTCCTTGTTACAATTAAAACTGGTGGTTTTTTAGCAGGATTATATTCAATATAATCTAATAATTTTTCCTTTTTAAATATTTCCAACATAAATTTTTGATTTACTGTATTTCTTGTATTTGAAGTGTCAAGTTTTAAATAAAATGTTTTGATATATCCTCTTAACATATTAAATAATACTCCTATTTCATTTGGATAATTAATGATAGGCGTACCTGTTAAAAAAACAATTCTACAATTGTTTGCGCTCAATATTAATTCATATAATTTTGTGGAAAGTGATGCTTTTTTCCCTTTAAGCTTATTTACAATTCTACTGACAAAATTATGAGCTTCATCAATTATAATAACTTTGTCATCAAATGGGTTACTTGTATTATGTAATTCTTCAGATTCTGTTATCATTTTATCAAGATGTTCTTCTCTCATACCATTATAGTTGATGAATTTATATTTTTTGAGTAACATTTCATTAATTTGAGCGTCTACTGATTTTTGGTCTTCTGGATTTAATTTGTCAAAGTTGCTTGATTTTTTTACATCAACCATCCAAGCCCATCCTTGTTTTCTTATAAAAGATACAGGTAAATTTAAAATTTCAGATAAGGCTTTCTCGAGATGAGGATTTCCTGCTGTTGCTATTTTTTCCCAGAATTGGTTTAATTTGTATATTGGATCTCCGCAATTTTTTAATTCACTGATATAATTCATTCTTAGAGATGCTGGTGTCATTATTATTACTTGATTTGTATTTTTTAAACCTTCGGCAATAGCAATTGAAGCACAAGTTTTACCTGCTCCTAAACCGTGATATAATAAAAGACCTCTATATGGTGTATATATATTTATATAATCTCTCACTATTTGTTGATGAATCATAAGTGAAAAAGAGTTTGATTTTGAATTGTTTAACGAGTCACACGTTATGCCCTCTTTATCTTGTTCTTTCAATAATTTTCCATACTTTCTAAATGTCGAATTTATAAAATTAATAAACATTTCACGATTATTCATATAATATGCGGGTGCCTTTATATTTACATTTGGTTCTTTTTCATTCAATCTATCTCCTAATTCCCTTTCATCTACTTGAATAAGTGTTGCTGGTATATCAAGTATAATTTCGTCAATTGTTTTTTTTTCTCGTTTTTTTCTTATTTTTGATTTATTTATTTTTGATTTATTTATTTTACCTGGTAACCTTGTTTTAGAATTTAATTTTTTAGGTAACTGGTCGTCTTTTTGCTCTGTATCAATAACCTTTTCGACCAATTTTTTAACACTTTCTTTGGATATTTTTGGTGCTGATAATCCTCTATTTTTTAGTTTTCGTTTAAAAGATTCTATGTCATACCCTGTATCTGATTTTACCAATTGAATTTTTACATTAACTTGTCCTTTTTCTAACTTAATTTCCATAGGTTTCATTTTTGTCTTTTTTGTATTTTTTTTGGATAGTCTTTCTAAAAGTAATTGAGACATCTATAAACATTAAGTATAAAAAAGTTTTATACTTTTTATAATTTAATGTATTAAAAAATTATTAATAAATTCATTAAATGAAGAGTAAGTCATTAAAATTAAATATTAATTTAAATTCTCCATCTAGTAAGGAACAAGTAAAAACACCTATTCTACTAAGAAGTAAAGATTATTCTTCTCTACCATTAGAATCTCCTAATAGCATTAAACATAGAATAATTGTAATTGAAACAGAGGGAAAAAGTTCGATTGAAGGTAAAATTGATAACCCAAAATATTTCTATAACCGTAAATAATTATTTTAATACTTCTATTGCAATTTTACAAGCAGATTGTTCTGCTTTTTTTTTAATTTTATGCTTGCTTTCGCTTAAAAACAAAACCAATCCTCTTTTCCATTTAGTTTCTCTGTTTAGCCATGATTGTTTAAAATTTTCAAATGATCCAAATTCTTCTAGTCTTTTAATGTCACTATCTTGTGGGTTAAATTCGTGACTTTTTTTATTTAAACATAAATATACACCCATGCGATAACCCGTGTCTTCGTCCCATTCAGTAATTTCTCTATATACAGGTGTAACTTGAAAAGCTTTTTGTAGAATTACTTGTAATATATTTTTATAATTGTCATCATTTTGAATTAACTTAACCCAATCTACGTGTTGTTCTAAAATTCCTTCAACAAATGTTTGTGCTATTTGAAATCCTGGTCCAGTCACAAATACGTTTTCAAACCATTTGTCTTCATCCTTAATATCAATTTTATTAAAATCTAAAAATAATGCTCCTAAAAAGGCTTCAAATAAACATCCTAGCTTTTTTAAATTTGTGCGGGTTTTTTTTTCCTCGGCATTTTTAGAAATAATATACCATTTATTCAATCCCATTTCATATGCCAATCTTCCGATGTGTTCGTTTTTAACAAGCGCTATTTTTTTTTCAGTCATAAACCCTTCATTAGCCTTTGGAAATCGTCTATATAAATAGTATTTTGTAATACATTCTAATACCCCATCTCCTAGAAATTCCAATCTTTCATTTGATTTTGTTTTAAGTGCCATACAATCATTTGGTCTTTTTTCTATAATAACACCATTTTCTTCATTTTCAACAGCAGGTCTTTTACAATATGATTTATGAATAAATGCTCTTTTATAAAGGTTTAGATTGTGAACTTTATCTGGTACGCCATATTTTTTTAAAATATCGCATACCTCGCTTTCAGTAATTTCTTTGTTTTTAAAATTAAAAGGATTGAAAATCAAATCCTCGTTATCTTTTTGAATGTCACCATCTTGTAGGAGTGTTTTATTATTCATCTAATTTATAATGGTGTTATCTATTTATATTGATTTCATTACTAAGTTATATATTTAGTATTATAATAACATTATTGAATATATGATAGCATATGTATTAATAGGATTGACCGTTTTAATCGGTTTATATTTTTATTTTCAAAAATCTAAAAAAAATGTAGTAGAATATATGGTAAATCGTCAACTAGAACCATTTATTCCAAGTGATTCGTTTGTTGGGGCAAAAGAAGGATATGTTTTTAAAATGGATGATGTAGGATTGGGATATTATTTAGATAATTAAAGATATAAGGTTTTTGCCAAAGGGGGGTGATGTGTCTCAAATTTTTTAATATTTTTAATCCATGTAGAAACTGGGTTGGCACCAGCTGATATAAGATGTCGTATACCGGGATAATTTGACGACCATTCGTGATAATATACAGCACAAATAGCTTTAGCTTTTTTAACATCCCGTTCTTCGATAACAGGATACATTCTTCTATCCTGGCGATTCAGGTACATTTCTGGATGTTTAGATCTCCAATATTTACCACAGCACCATTCTTGGCTTTTGATATATGTGTTAACGCTTAAATTTTTTCTATAAAATCCACCTTTATAAAATTGTTCGTTAACTTTATTCAAAGCTACTCTAAATCTTTGAATAAAAGTTGGATCAAATGAAAATATCAATAACTGAAGTTCATCTGGTAAATTATGAAAATAATCTTTGTATATAACTTGAGAAGACATTATATATCTTGTGTTTAATAATTGAATCTATTGTATGGAAAATCTAATTCAATTTCTATTATTGCTGGTAAGTCATTTAAAATAGTAAATACTTATTAAGTTAAATGAAGTTATTTTATAATATTATTATATAAATGCCAAAAAGTTGTAATCCTAACACCCCTTGTAGTAAAATGCTCCCTGGACGAGGCAACATTTCGTCAATGGGAAAAATAGATACAAGTTACCCATCACCACAAAAAAAAAGCAAGATAAAGCACAGAACACAGCAAAAAATTTCAAAGCCAAAAATAAACTAGGCGGAAAACGTAAAACACATAAAAAAAACGGTCACATCTAACTCGCCAAAAGAAAAAATCAAAAAATCGTAAGAAAAGAAGAAAATCAAAAAGAAGAAAATAACTTGATTTAATAAGTCATTTAAAAGAGTAAATACTTATTAAGTTAAAATGAAGTTGAAGATTGATTATAGAGAAAAAAAGTTGATAGAATTATTGAAGGTTTATATTATACAATTTGGTTTGAAAAAGATAGATATAGAGATAGAAAACCTACCGATAGGTGATGCTATTATTTGCGATGAAAATGGACATGAAAAATTAATAGTGGAGAGAAAATCATTGAATGACCTTGCTTCATCTATAAAAGATGGTAGATATGTAGAACAATCTCATAGATTAACAAATAACCAAATGCATAACCATAATATAATTTATTTGATTGAAGGTAATCTATCAACCTGGACAAACAAATATAAAGTCAAAGCAAATACATTACATTCAGCTATTTTTAGTTTAAATTATTACAAGGGGTTTTCAGTAATAAAGACACATGATATTACTGAGACAGCAGAATATTTATTAAGAATGTGTGATAAATTAAATAGAGAGAAAAAAAAGGTTTCATATTATGAAAGTGGAGAGAAAACACCGAAAAAATATTGTGAAGTTGTAAAAAAAGTGAAAAAAGACAACATTACTCCTGAAAATATTGGGGAAATTATTTTAAGTCAAATACCAGGAGTAAGTTCGCATACATCTCAAATTATTATGAATAAATATGGTTCATTGTATAATTTATTATGCGATTTAGATACAAATCAAAAATGTTTAGATGGTTTATCTTACACTACAGATAAAGGAACAACTAGAAGGATATCGAAAACAAGTATAAGAAATATATCTCAATTTTTGCTTTATCAAAAATCTAATGTAATTGTCATCGACACAAATTAAATATTTTAAAAGTATATATGGATAAAGAAAAAATGGTTTTATATTTAGGCTATTTTGCCTTGGTATTAATTGGTATTTATTTTACATTTGGTTTTTTAAAAATAAGCGACGAAGGATTGGCAAGTTTGGGATATGAAAACAACTATATAATAGAAGGTATGACAGATAGATAAAAAGCAGGAGAAAAGATTAGAAAAATTTGATAAAAATATAGATAAAGTTTTAAAAAAGAGACAAAAAGATTTAGATAAATTAGACGAGGAAATAGATATAGACGAATATAAAGAAAAATTAGAAGAATTACAAGGAATTGAAAAAGAAATATTTAAAAAAACATTTTATGCTATGATTGTCAATAGTAAAGATTTTACCCCGCAAGAGGTGGGTGGTTCATTACAAATATCAGGCATGTCCGCTCCATTAGGAGCAATAACATTTTTGAGTGAAGAATCATCATCAATTGTATAGTACCGTCAAACAATATCTTTTACAATTAAAGATATTATTTAAGTTATTATAATTTATCTGAATTTATATCACGGGTTCTCCCGTCAAATTTTCCGGAGTTGATAGCTTTTTGAGTGTCATGACCTCCCACCCAATTAGAGTCCATCGTTGATAAACTACCATTTTCTTGTTGAAGAGTAATATTATCTAAGGGTGTTTTGACTCCTATATATTGATTATCCGCATCAAATCCAGAAAAATTATTTTCATTATAGGGTGGATCGTCACGATTAGCATCTGTTAGCATCTGGGTTTGTGCTGGTTGTCTAGGAGTAGGTAGGTTACTAGGTAAGCCCACCGAAGGATTTATAGGGTCGTCCAATAGTCTAAATCCTCTTTCATTTTGTGTATTGTAAGTTTGTTCGTAATATAATATAGGACATTTTATACCAACTTTTTTACTCCATTTAACATATTCCGCATAATCTTCTAAACTATTAAATTTAATGGGATTTACTCCAGGTATAAGTGCCTTTTTTGTATTGATTAAATGTAATTCTTTACCCTTTTTAACTAACATATCAGGACATTGTCCCATACCTTGTCCCATACCTTGTCCCATACCTTGAAAATTTTCCAATAAGTCTTCAGACTTGTATCTTAGGCAAAAAAAGAGCCCAATAGAAAATGCTACAATAATTGTAATTAATTTGTAATTGATTTTCATTATATATATATATATATTTGAATAAATAAATTTCTCTCGATACTTTAAATGAAAGGAGGCAAAATGAAAATAATAAAAGTAACAGATAATAATATTAATGAAGTAAATAATTTAATTACAAAGAAAAACCAAAAAGTTGTGGCTAAATTTACCGCTGATTGGTGCGGGCATTGTAAAGATTTAAATAGTAGAGTAATGCCTGGTGTGGAAGAAATAATAAAAACCCAATCAGGACCAGGAATACTATTAAATGTGTCAGACCTTATGATGCCGAAATTACAAGGTATTGATACTCGTATTAATGGATTTCCTTCAATTAGATCATTTGTTGGCGGCAAAAAGAAAAAGGATTATAATGGTAAAAGAGAAGTAAAAGATTTAGCAAGGTTTATCAAAAAATCACTTGGTAAATGCCGGAAAACTAAGAAAAAAACAAATACGAAAACTAAGAAGAAAAGGAAAAAAAGAAAAAGGAAAAAACAGTCTAAAAAAGTTAAGAGAAGAAACCGCAGCGCGATGCGTGAAAGATTTTTTAAGTTTATTTCACTAAAGTAAAATTGAATTAAAAATAAATTTATATTTTTATTTCATATAATGTCTTCTGTGAACAAAGAAAAAACGATATATTATTTTGAGGAGGATCCTGGATATGAAGATCTGCAAAAAATAACAAAGGGATACTTTACTGTTATGAGTACTATTGATGACCGACGTGTTTTTATGCATGAATCGGGGGAATATACTTTACCTTTGAATAACCAAGCTAGTAATATGTTTGGATTAAAAATTTATGGTAACATAGCTATTATAGGTAAAATCAAATAAAATTAATTAAATTTATTAAATGTATTAAAAATATAAAATATTATTTTTAATACAAATGAGCAAGCAATATCACGCATACTTTTCACAAAAACAAAAAAAAATTCCTTGTAGAATTTATAATAGGGAAGAAAAACAATTGTATAAAGACAATCATACGAACATTTATTTAACTACTAATGGAAAGGAAGTTGAAATTACCGAAGTTAGCAAAAACATTTTTAATCATAAAAAATATTTTACAGATTCAATCTACTTAGGGATTGTAACAAAATGGTTGAGATGTCATTACGGTTAATTAATATTATTAATATGATTAAACATGACCTTTTCAATCGTTGTTTCAGGTGTAAAACCTTCCCACCTTGTATAAATAGTATTCATACATCCACACATAGGGCATTTACATTTACTTTCCTTAAATTCTTCATCTTCAACTTCTTCATATATTTCAAGTTCTTCGTCGCTATCATCTTCGTCAAGAATTTTTTTTAATGTTTCTTTCATTTTTTCACATTGTTCTAACATATTAGGTCTTTGTTTTGTAAAGAAAACTTCTAACATTAATCCTCGTTTAATATCCTCAGCAGTGAGGCTATTTCTTTTTGCGTGTTTTACATAAATATCAGCCGATTTAATAGCATTTTCCATAAATACAAGAACGATGGAAGCGATATTTTCTATAGGGTCTTCAGGTTCAAGGAGATTGAATCCTGTTTTGAGTTCAGTTGGTATACCTCTATCAGTCATTATACTATAAATAATATATTTGGTTTATATTATTTATTATTCAATTTTTATAATCATCTCTTATTACTTTTTGTTTTACGACTCTTTTTACGTTTATTTCTACATTTTTTTTTTCTTTTCTTTTTTCGCCTTGTTTTTCTTTTTTTCCTACGCCCACCTTTTTTAGTTGTTTTATTCAATCTTTTTTCAGCTGCATTTGCTATTTTTAATCTGTTTTCAGCTGCATTTGCTCTTTTTAATCTGTTTTCAGCTGCATTTGCTCTTTTTAATCTGTTTACAGCTGCATTTGCTCTTTTTATTTTTTCTGTATTATTTTGTTTTGATTCTCCTGAACTACCTGTTTCAATAACAACCTTAGTTTTGCGTTCTCTGGACTTTGGTGCTTCCTTCGGTCGGGCTGCTCCACTGATACCAACTAACCAATACCAAGGAGATTCATACTCTATCTTGATTTTGGCACCGCTTTGAAGTGCCTTTAGAGCATCCCGAGCCCGGGCATCGCGCATGTTCCACTTTCCTGGAGCAAAATGAACGAATGCTCGTTTATACTTTCCCTCAGCCACCTGAACGACATCAACACGCTCAACGAATCCGAGATTAGCTTCAATGATATACTGTTTGATTCTACGCCAACCGATGTTGTTGAATACTCTGGGTATTACTAAACTAATTCCTTTTGCAGGGTCAGAATTATTTAAAAAATTAGCGTGTTGGAGAGGAGACCAGGTCAAGTTGGATGATGCCATTTATATATATATATATATATATACATAAAAATCCAATAATTATTATGTATATTTTTTTTAAAATAACTTATAAGATCAAAAATTGAAATAAACATAAAAAGCTATAATTGTATTATTAATAATGACAACAAAAAAGAAACCAGAATTCAGGTTATTTGATTTCCAAGTAGATAACACTACTTATGATGAATGGAATGATGAACCCAAAGAAGATAATAAAAAATTCTTGGTAAAAATGTTTGCTATGAATGAAAAGGGAAAAACATATTGTATTTATGTGAAAGGATTTACACCATTCTTTTATGTATTAGTTCCGGATAATTGGCAAAAACGTGATGTTATTGAGTTTAAACAATGGTTAAAAACTTGTGAAGAAGTTGGAGAATATTATGAAAATTCAATATTGGATTGTGAAGTTGTTAAGAAAAAGGGATTGTATGGATTTGATAATTTTAAAGATTACAAATTTGTTAAAATCAGTTTTAAAAACCATACTGTATTCAATAAGGTAAAAAAGTTATGGTATACAAATGCTAAGAATTTCAAAAAAAGACGTTTAAAAAAAAAAGGCCTTGAATATAAACAGGTATGTTTGAGGTTATATGAATCTTCACTACCTCCGTTATTGCGATATTTTCACATACAAAATATTAGTCCATCTGGTTGGGCGACATTTGAAAAAGGTATTAAAAAAAGGAAATTAACAGAAAAAAAAACATTTTGTAATTACGAATACGAAACAACTTGGGATAATATCAAACCATTACCTGAGAAGGAAAGTAGTGCTCCTATGAAAGTAATGAGTTGGGATATTGAAGCATCTTCGAGTCATGGTGATTTTCCAGTTCCCAGGAAATCATATAGGAAAATGATAGGAGAAATAATTCAATATTGGACTAAAAACAAAAAAATAATATCAAAAAAATCACCAGAAGAAAAAAAAGCGCTGGTTATAAAATTAGTATTGGCTGCGTTTAGATATGAAAAGATAGATGGTATGAGTTGTGTATATCTAAAAAAATCAAAATATGGCAGACCAACAAGAGAAAAATTAATAAAAAAAATGAATCAAATTATCACGCACAATTTGGCGGATTTATTAGAAAGACCTGAACCAACAAAAGAGGAGCAATATTATGAATGGAGAAAATATGATAATTTAGATGATGAAGAAAAAATAAAGTACAAAGATTGGGATATGTATATTCCAGCTGAATTCAAGAAACATAATATGTTGTATTGTTTAAATACAAAATTTGATGCTGGTAAAAAATTAGATATATTGGATAAAGCCTTACAATTTGATTATAAAAAGAAAATTCCAGGTTATTTACCAAAACTAGAAGGAGATAAATGTACGTTTATTGGTAGCACATTCTTAAAATTAGGAGAGCAGGAGCCTTATTATAATAATATGATTGTATTGGATAAATGCGATAAAACACCAGAAGTTCCTAATAGTGAAGTAGTTTGGAAAAAGAAAGAAAAAAATGTTTTATTGGCTTGGGCACAATTAATACACGATGAAGATCCTGATATTATTATTGGGTATAATACTTTTGGTTTTGATTGGCATTTCCTTTTGGATAGAGCAGATGAATTGGGATGTAAAGATGACTTCTTAAAACTAATGAATAGAAATAAAAATGAAAAGTGTGAAATTATAGAAACGACTACAAAGGTTGCGAGTGGAACATATGAATTGGTTTATGTCAAAATTCCCGGAAGAATCCAAATAGATTTATATTCATATTTTAGAAAAGCTGAGAATTTACCATCTTATAAATTAGATTATGTTGCGTCTCATTTTATAGGGGATATGGTAACTGACTATGAGATTATTAGCAAAAAAACTAAGATAACAAGTAAAAATTTAATGGGATTGAAAAATGGGCATTTTATTGTATTTGAAATCTTAGGACATTCATCCGATAAATACAAAGAGGGTAAAAAATTTAAGATTAGTAATTTACAAAAGGGTTCCTTCGAAGTTAATTTTAAAATAGATATTGATAAAAAACATAAATTTAGATGGTGTTTGGCTAAGGATGATGTAACGCCTCAAGATATTTTCAGGTTAACAAATGAAGGACCGAGTTCAAAGGCAATTGTAGCAAAATATTGTTTTCAGGATTGTAACTTAGTTCATAATTTGATGATTAAAAATGATATTTATACTGCGATGGTAGAGCAGGCTAATATCTGTTCTGTGCCTATTGAATTTATAGCAATGAGAGGTCAAGGTATAAAGCTTCTTAGTTTTATAGCTAAGGAGTGTTCTGATAAAAATACATTAATGCCTGATTTGTCAAAAACGATGAGTAAAGATGGATATGAAGGAGCTATTTGTTTGAAACCCAAGGCGGGATTATATAGAGATAATCCTGTTGCTGTTGTAGATTATTCGTCACTATATCCAAGTTGTATGATCAGTGATAATATTTCACACGATACAAAAGTATGGACGAAGGAATATAATTTGGAAGGGAAACTAATTAAGACATGGACTTCATGTGGAACAAACAAATTTAAGTATGATAATTTACCTGGATTTAAATATGTAAATATTACATACGATACCTATAAATATGTTAGAAAAACTGAGAAATCAGCAGAAGTAAAAGTAATTTGTGGTAAAAAAATTTGTAGATACACCCAGTTTGAAGGCGATAAAAAGGGTATTATGCCTACGGTTCTTAGAGAATTATTAGCTTCTAGAAAAGCAACCAGAAAATTAATTAAATATAAAACAGTAACTATGAAAAATGGGGAAAGTTATAGTGGATTATTGGATAAAGGAGAAGAAATTTATACAATAATTCAAGATAAAGGAGATAAAATAAAAGTAAATAAAGATGATGTTGAAAATGTGGAAGATACCTATAATGATTTTATGAAAAATGTTTTCGATAAAAGACAGGCCAGTAAAAAGGTTGTAGCGAATTCTTTATATGGTCAATCAGGAGCAAAAACCAGTTCATTTTATGATAAAGATATTGCTGCTTCTACAACGGCGATGGGTAGAAAATTATTATTATATGGTAAAAGAGTAATTGAAGAATGTTATGGAGATAATATTGTGAAAACAAATAAATTTGGATATGTGAAATCAAAGGCGGAAATTGTATATGGGGACACGGATTCTTGCTTCTTTACCTTCAACCTAGAAGAATTATCAGGTGAAAAAATAATTGGTAAAAAGGCATTAGAAATTACAATAGATTTAGCTATAGAAGCGGGTAAATTGGCAAGTAAATTCTTAAAAGAACCACATGACTTGGAATATGAGAAAACCTTTATGCCATTCTTATTATTATCTAAGAAGCGATATGTGGGTATGTTATATGAAAAAAACCCAAATAAATGTAAAATGAAGTCGATGGGGATTGTATTGAAAAGGAGGGATAATGCTGCGTGTGTCAAGGATTGTTATGGTAGAGTTGTAGATTTATTGATGAAAGGAGAATCCGCTGATATTGCTGCAAATTTTGTTAGGTCTTATATTAAAGATATGGTTGATGAGAAAATAGGAACAGATAAATTAATTATTAGTAAATCATTAAATGGATTTTATAAAAACCCCGATTCGATAGCCCATAAGGTATTAGCTGATAGAATGGCTAAGAGAGATCCTGGAAATAAACCATCTGTTGGGTCAAGAATTCCATTTATTTATATTGAAACAAAGGTAAAGGGAGCATTACAATGTGATAGAATTGAAACTCCTCTTTATATCAAGGAAAATAATTTGAAACCCGATTATGCTCATTATATTACAAATCAAATTATGAAACCTGTAACTCAAATATTTAATTTGTTATTAGAACAAATGTCAAAATTTAATAAAAAGACAACTAAGGTGTTATATGACAAGGACTTAAGAATTGTAAATAGTAAATATTCAAATGATGAAAGTAAGTTGATAGAAAAGAAAGCGAAATTGAGAGATAAAATGGTTAAAAAGATAATATTTGAGGAGGCGCTTAGAAAATATGAAAACAGTAAGAATTGCCAACCTAGTATCAGTTCATTCTTTGGAAAAAAGTAGAATAAAATTATATTATATATAAATAACATTAAAAATAACATTAAAAATAACATTTAACCAATACAAATTCTCTCCATAATTTTTTTTTATAATATATTTTATAATAAAAAAAATGTTTTACTTTATAATGTATCATCAGTTCCATCCGTATTAGTGGAATTATCAACGGTGTTTCTTGTAACAGATGAAGGTAAGAAAAGAGAATATTCGGCGGTTATATTATTTCCAGAATTATCTGGATTTGTAAAAGCATTTGTCAATGAAGACACCATGGCAGTAGATAATTCATTAACAGCACTATTAAAATCAGTACCGTTAAAATCAGCACTATTAAAATCCCGATTTAGATCAAAACTATTTTGTCTTGTTAAATTACTAGAACCAAAATTGGGTGTTAAATTACTGGATGTGTCTGTGAATGTAAAAGTTGCGAAATTAAATGATATATCAAAAAAGGGTGTTGGAACGAAATCCGGAGTAACAGGTGTTGTTGGATTTGGTTGTTGTGTTGCTTCGGTATAAGTTCTGGTACTATTGCTACTAATATTATATCTACATACGGGACATCTATGGTCGAACTGTGTTAAATATGTTGAAAGAGCATCTTCCATAAATAAGTGTCCGCAATGTTCTATTCTTGAAACTCTGTCAGTAGATTGAAAATGTTCTTGTGTTATAGGATCAAATGTTTGTTCTGTCCTATCAGATATTGCTCTCCATAGATGTGTTGTGACATTTCTAGAAATATCAAAAGCCGTGGCGGGTGCAAGATTTGGGGAAGTATATAAGGTAGTTTCTAATATTTGTGTTAAAAAATCTCTTCTATTTCTTGAGGAACGATTATCCCACGGATATTGTATCGTTGGTCTGCGTCTTCTTAAATTATTTGTCGAGCTCACGTGTCTTGGTCTAGTTGATCTAGTTGAAATAGATGATTGTTGTCTTGTATTCGGTATCGACGGAATTGCAAAAAGATCAGGAATAGATGTTGATGGTATTGTTCGTGATTGTATTGTTCGTGACGGCGTTGTTCGTGATGGGATTGTTCGTGATGGGATTGTTCGTGATGGGATTGTTCGCGAAGGAGTTGTTGTTGATTGTTCTGTAGAAATGTTTGTATTATATATTTGATTTCCGCGTGCTCTTATTTGATTTCCAGATGCGCTTATTTGTGTTTCTAAATAGCTTTGTAATAAACTTCTTGCATTCTCTAAATTTCTTTGTTGCGTTTCTACAAATGATTGTATTATATTGGATTGTCGTGTATTTTGTTGCCTAATAATAGACATATATTCTATTAGTAAAACCTCGGTATAATATCCAGGATCTCTTATCGACATTTATATATTATTTAATAAATGTGTTTAAATGTAAATTTACAATAATACTAAAACTACATATGTTATCTCTTGAAAAAGAATCTGAACCTATTAGCAGAAGTGATGTGAGAAGTGAATTTGTGAACTACAAAAATAAGGGATTTACAGGATTGGCAAATTTAGGAAATACTTGTTTCATGAATAGTGCTCTTCAATGTTTATCTCATACATACGAATTAAATATATTTTTAGATAAAACCACGTATAAAAATAGATTAAATGACACACCTGAATCTTTGGTATTGTGTGAATGGGATAATTTAAGAAAAATGATGTGGAGTGAAAACTGTACGATATCTCCTGGAGGTTTTGTTGGTGCTGTCCAAAAGGTAGCGCGTATAAAAGATCGTGTAATTTTTACAGGTTGGGCGCAAAATGATTTAACCGAATTTTTACAATTCGTAACTGAATGTTTTCATGAATCTATTTGTAGAGAAGTTGAAATGAATATTCAAGGAAATGCTATAACAAATACGGATAAATTAGCGATGAGTTGCTTCAAAATGATGAAAAATATGTACAAAAAAGAGTATTCTGAATTTTTGAATATGTTTTTTGGTATTCATGTTTCGAAAATAAAATCACTTGAAAGTGATTATTTGAATATAACACCTGAACCATTTTTTAATTTAAATTTGCCAATAGCTAATGATAATACTTTAGAAAAATGTATAGAATTATATACTGCTACTGAGAAAATGGATGGAGATAATAAGATTTTGAATGATAAAACGGATAAAAAGGAAGAGGCTGAAAAAAATATTCAGTTTTGGAGTTTGCCAAAAATAATGGTGATTACCTTGAAAAGATTTGATAATAATAATAGGAAAAACCAAAGCTTTATAGATTTTCCTTTAGAGAATTTGGATATGAGAAAATATATAGTAGGATATGACAAGGATTCGTATATATACGATTTATATGGTATTTGTAACCATAGCGGGGGTTCATCTGGTGGGCATTATACCTCTTATGTGAAAAATGCGAATAACAAGTGGTATCACTTTAACGATACAAATTGCAATGAGATAAATTTAGGGAGTTTGAAAACACCATTAGCATATTGTTTCTTTTATAGGAAACAAAAAAAGTAATCAATATATATATATATATAAATGAATTCGGTTAATGTATCTCCAAGTAGTGGATTTTCCCATGTGTATGATTCAATGAATAGTTCGTTAAGTAGTAAGACAAATCCTTTGGTATTGGTTGCTTTGACAGTAATAATAATAGTTTATTTTATAGTATTTAGTTATTTAGGATATAATGTAAAATATCCAGAACAACCTCAATCTGGTGGAATGAGATTTATAGAAATAGTAATGTGGGGTCTAGTGGTATTTTTAGTATTGATAAACGGTATTCAATACTTTTTCAAGATTGATGTAAAAACAGCTGTAAAAAATGTATTTTCTGGAAAACCGGAAGTGGACATTCAGATAGAACCAGAAGAAGAAATAAAAGGTAAAAAGAAAGATACACCAAGTCGAACAATGGGACCATCTTTTGGCGAAGTATTCAATATACCAGGTAATGAATATACATATGAACAAGGCAAAGCTTTGTGTAAAGCATATGGTTCTAAGCTAGCATCATATTCACAAGTAGAAGATGCTTATAAAAGTGGTGCTGAATGGTGTAATTATGGTTGGTCTGCCAATCAACTAGCACTTTTTCCAACCCAAAAAACAACGTGGCATAATTTACAAAAAATTAAAGGACATGAACACAACTGTGGTCGACCAGGAATAAATGGAGGATATATTAAAAACCCAAATGTTAGATTTGGTGTAAACTGTTATGGAAATAAACCAAAAATAACAGAAGAGGAACAAAAATTAATGAAAAATTCCACACCATATCCATTAACAAAGGAAGATAAATATATAAATAGTTTAGTTGAAAAATATAAAAAGAAATTACCGGAATTTTTGGTTTCTCCGTTTAATTATAAAAGTTGGAATAGAATATAACCGTAATAAAATCAAATAAAAAATTTTATTTGATGTTATAATTTAGTAGTAAATATTGTCGAATCTATCCGTTATACCTATTTAAGTTTTCTTGTTTTTCTTTTCTTTCTTTTCTTTTTTTTATGTTTCCTTCTTGTTTTAGAATTAGAAGTTTTGCGTTGTTCTCCCATGAACAATAATTTTCTGTATAATTCTTCTTTAACAACGCCTCCTTCAAAATTTCTATGGTATGTTTTTTTTTTATCAAGTTGTCTATTGAGTAAAGCTAGACCAACAGGTATGCCGTATTGATTTTTATGAAATTTCCCTTTACCACCACCTATCATAGCGGGAAGTCCTTTATCTTTTAGTAGGTTTTCAAATTTGAAACCCATACTTAAAATATCCCCTCCTTTTTGATATATAGCAAAATCACTTTTTTCCATTATATATATATATTAATTTATAAATTATTTGTCGTTGTTACACAACAAATCCGCGGCTAATTCTGGACATTCATAAAATAAAGATAAATCATATTTTATTGAAAGGTAATTGAATATCATATCCGCAAAACAATCACCTGATACATTATCCCAATCTTTTCCAAAAAAATTGTTATTTCTAAAATTTAGATTATATTTTTTATATAAATATTCCAATTTAGGTTTCAAATATTTTTCAAAGTTATCATAGTGTTCAAGTAGTAATATATCTCGTGTATTATCACAGCCTAAAAAATCTTCTAAACTTAATGTTCTCAAATATTTTTCAGGATCTAATTTCTCTTCTACAAATTTATCATTTTTAAAAGTAATTCTCTTGGGCATCTGGATAAGATTCTTTGTATATAAATGTTGCGATTTCATCTCTAAGTATTTTTTCATTTGAAATTGTGAATCCTGTATCAGTAACCATCTCCTGTACGTCTCTACATAAATTATTTAATATATCATTCATTTTTGTATTTTCGGACCCCTTTTTCTGTAACCACCGTTTAAAATTTTCATGTCGGTTTACTCTTCCTCTTTCTATCTTTGCATCATATATGTTTTGTATTTTATTATCTTTATTATTTATCTGTGTTTTATCTTCTTTATTATTTACTTTATTTATAAACCATATGTTTTGTTTATCGTCCATTAAATAATTAATTGGTAATTATTTAAACCTTTTACGCATATGTTCTCTTAATATCATATGTATATTTACTCTCTCTCTTATTTTTAATAGCTGTTATAATAGCTTCTACATGTTCGGCATTATCTATACATTCATTTAATACTTCTTTTACTAATTTGAATGATATAGGAGCTGTTTGTTTTAGATTTTGGAATTTTAATTTACCATCACTTATTTGTATTACGGCATTTTCAAGATTATTACTTTCGGCATATGTAAATATATTATGAGTTAATGAATTTCTATTGCCTCTTAGCTCTTTAATTTCTTGATTTAAAGTTTTAATTTGATTATCAACTGTAACCCACTCTTGTATATTTTTTTGGAAAACGGAACTCATAATATATTATATCATATAAATAACTTTTTAATTCATTTATACGATAATATTTAACGACTGCGACGAGTTTTTCTTTTCTTTCTTCGCCCACCTTTCTTTTTTTTATATTTCTTAGTTTTAGAACGAATAACTCTTTTTTGTTGGACTTTCTGTCCTTTGTATAGCAAATATGGTAACAAGGCAGTTCTTAATGCACCAACTAACCCAGACCCACCTCTTCGTGATTTTCGTGATTTTCTTGATTTACGACTTCTACGTGCCATTATATATTAAGAAAAGATAATTAAGTTTTCTTGGGTATTAATATCTTGCTTCGAAGCAATAAAATAAATATTCCTAAAATTAATAAAAAACTTATAAAAACAAATATTATTGATAAAAAAATGTACGGATATATTTCTTTTATCAACATATCAATTAGAGGACGCATCAATTCTTTGAATTCTTCTTTTACTTCTTTTCTATGTAAAACATTTAGACATTCATTAATTATAGTTTCTTTAACATCCATATTACTCAATACAAATATTTTTATTATGAATGCGTAACTAGTTAAAGGTAATTTTCTAACTTTTTACAAATGGATGCTACGTTAAGTCTCGATAAAAATTATCCTTTTGATAAAATCAAAATTAAAACCCCGAAGGCATTACAAGGTGGTACATATTGTGCTAATTTAGTAATAAACGAAGGACCTGTAATAATTCAAACACCAAATTGTAAAACAAAAAACGGTATTCATAAAACAGCTAAACAGATTTATTGCGATTTATTGATGAATAAAGATCATTCCGAATTTTTAGAATGGTTAGAAACACTACAAGAAAGAGTAAAATCTCTTATTTTAGAGAACAGTTCTAAATGGTTCCACGATGAGACAAGTTTAGATGAAATAGAATACAATTGGAATAATTCTATAAGAACACGTAAGGATTGTTATCTTATAAGGTCTTTCGTCCATAAACCAAAAGGTATTAATAAGATTTCTTTACAAATTTATGATACAGATGAAAATCAATTAAATATCGACCAAGTTAAAAACGATAAAAATGTTATTTGTATATTAGAAATTGTTGGTTTAAAATTTTCAAGTAATAGTTTTCATTTAGAAATTTGTTTGCGACAGATGATGGTTATAAACGAAAAACCATTATTTAATAAATGTTTGATTAAATTAAATTCAAAATTAGAAAATGGAGAGAATATAGAAAAAAAAAATGTCTTGCCAACAGAAATTAAAACAGAAGAAATATTAGAAACTAATATTAAACATATTGAAGAAAATACTCATCAAGAAGAGTTCATGGATACTAATAATTTAGTAGATACATCCGATACAACAGAAGAAAATAATATAGAAGACCATGAAGGTCAATTAAAAAAGGAAGAACCAAAAAAGGAAGAACCAAAAAAGGAAGAACCAAAAAAGGAAGAACCAAAAAAGGAAGAACCAAAAAAAGAATTTATTGAAAATAATATCAATGAAAAAGAAATTATGGAAAAACATTTAGAAAAGACTAATAATTTAGAAGAAATAGAATTAAAAGTTCAAGATGATAATCCTATAAAATTAAAGGAAGCTCGAGAAGTTTATTTAGATATTTATAACGTGGCTAGAGAAAAAGCAAAAAAAGCAAAAAACGAAGCTATTAAGGCATATTTGGAAGCCAAAAGAATTAAAGAATTATATATGTTGGATATTGATGATAGTAGTTCCGAAGAAGAAGACGATGAGGACGAAGAGGAGGAATTATTTAGCGAAAACTAACTATATTTGAAAAAATTTTATGTTTAGATTAATATATAATGAACATTGTAAAGTCTCTCAAGAAATTAGCAAGCAACCAAATATTTGTGGTTTTAGCAGGAATTGTGGCAGTAGCCGCAGTTTATTATTATTCTCAAGGATTTAGCACTTCCATTAGTTCTATGACTAACAGTAATGAAGCTGCTTCATCTGTAGATCAAAATTCTTCCGGTGGACCAAGTGATAGACAAATACAATGCGCCGCAGGTGGAAATAACTTTTCCCCTTCACAACCTTTAGGACAGAATAGCGGACACGGGTCTGCTTCTGGTGCCACGACCGATACTTATGGATTACCACCCAGTTGTGCAAAACAACAAGTAGTAGACCCATCTCAATTATTACCAAAAGATAGTAACAGCGAATTCAGCAAGTTAAATCCGATGGGTTCAGGTGATCTTAAAAATGTCAGTCTTTTAAAAGCAGGATGGCACATCGGTATCAATACCGTTGGTCAAAGTTTAAGAAACGCCAACCTTCAACTTAGAAGCGAGCCTGCCAATCCTCAACTTAATGTAGGTCCTTGGAATCAAAGCTCTATCACGTCCGATATGCAAAGAAGACCACTTGAAATTGGTTGCGGAGCAAACTAACTAACTCATAATTTATTATTTAATATGAATTAGTTTTATTCCTACTATATTATAAATGAAATTAGACATCAATATATTTGGATACATCGTTATATTATTTATAATAGGATTTACACTAAAAATTTATTTTGAATCTGAAATGTTTCACTTGAAGTGCATTTTAAGCGACGAAGATGGTCATACTTATTGTGTAAGGGAAACCGCTAAATTAGAATTAGTAGCTAATTTGTTAGCACGAGTAACTCAAAAATTAGAAAAACTTGTTGTTTATATGAAAAAAAAATACCCAACAAGAGAAAACGTCCAAAGAATGGCGAAAAAATTTAACCCCAGAAAAATAAGTGAAACATTACCTACAAGTGAATACACAGCATATTCCGAAAATAAAGGAGAAAAATTAGCATTTTGTACTACTACTAAAAAGGATGGACATAAAATGATTGATGAAAATACATTAACATTCGTTGCTATTCATGAATTAGGACATGTTATGACGGAATCCATAGGACATAAAAAAGAATTTTGGGAAAATTTCAAATTTTTATTAAAAGACGCGGTAGAATTAGGATTATATAAACCAATCGACTATAAAAAAAAACCACAAGAATATTGCGGGATGAACATTACCGATAATCCTTATTATGATATATAATTTTAGAAATATATATATATATATATATATATATATAAATAATGACTAGAAGGAAAAGAAAGAAAAATACACGTAAAAAAAAAGGTGGGAAGATTATGAGTAGTATAAAAGAACAAAAATCGACAAAGATAGATTGTACTAAAAATAAAATAGACGAAAGAGATAACTGTTATTTAGGCCCAATATCTTTGGAGTGTTTAAAAGAAGATAATGTAATAAAATTAGGTACTGACGATAATACATGCTTTGATAAAACGCAATTTTGTACATACGCCAAAGCCAGAGGAAAGCTACCTATTAATAATCCTGTTACAAATTTACCTTTGGACATAAATTTGGTAAAAGACTTATGTCCAGAGTTAAAAAAAGAAGAACAACAACCGCAAGAAGAAGTCATTCGACGTCGTCTTCCGCCAGATGTCATTCGACGTCGCCAGGAGCGTTTCGACCGCAAGATGCGATTAATTAGAAATTATGGAAGCTATCGAGTTCCAGGTCCATATTTTTGGACAGGGGATGAGTCAATAGAAGGTTGGGAGGACAAGCCATGTTGTTCAAAATGCGAGCCTCATGGTTGTATGTCATATCTTGGATGTGGTGAAAATAAGTGTACTCCGTGCGATGAAAATTTACAACCAGGAAGAGGACAGAAACGATGTACAGATACTAGGGGGCGGAGAGGAGGAAAAAGAAAATCTAGGAGAAAAAGACGAAAGAAAAAAACACGCAAAAAAAGGAAAACAAAAAAGAAGAAAAAAACAAAAAAGAATATTGTGGGATGAATATTACTGATAATCCTTATTATGATATATATTTTTTAGAAATATATATATATATATATATGACAGAAAAATTACCAGTTAAAAATGCTGCTATGGCTTGGTGGAAAAGTCTAAATACAAAAAAAGAACGCGAGGAACATACAAAGATAATGAAGGAAATTAAAGAACCGGAAAAAAATAAAGACACATCCAAGAAAAAGAACTCTGGTGGCAGACGTACTAGAAAACGCAAAATTAGAAAAAAAAAGAGTTATATTGGTACAAAAAAAAATCGAATATATAAAAGGAAAACAAATAAAAAAAGAAGAAAAACCAATAGAAGAAGAAAACAAAGAAGAAAACATAAAAAATAAATAATTCATCATAATGTTGTAAAATGTAAAGCTCTTCTTGCCTTATTTATATATTTATCTGGGTTTAATCCTTCTTTGACATAAACTTTCATATTATAATTTATGTCATTTTCATTAAATTTCTCAGAAATAAATACCCGTTTAAAATTACTGGGTATTTTGGGGAAATATGTATCACAATTAAAAATAGAATCTATATCTGTGTAATAAATACTATTAATCATATCACTATATATAAAGCTTTTATAAATTTTATCACCACCAATTAACCAAATATTATTATATTTATTTTGTTTAATACACCTTATATCGGTTACGATGTTAAATTTATTTTTGTCATTTTTCAAAGTATTACTAAGAACATAATTTTCTCTTTTAGGAAGAGCATGTGGTAAACTTAAACAAGTATTTTTTCCCATAACAATTGCATTTTTACCGTGACAATGTGTTAAAAATTTAAAATATTTTAAATCTTTGGATAACTTCCATGGCAAAGCATTATTCAGACCTATTCCTCTATTTTTACAAGCAGCAACAACAATGTTCATAATTATATAATAAAAATATAGGATATATTTATATAGATGTCAGAAATATATAAAATAAACAGGGTTGTGAACAACGAAATTTCCCGTATATATGTTTTTTCAGGAGATAAAAAAATAACAGAAAAAGATTACCCAGATATTTTTGACGGTCCAGGAGAACTAAAAAATATTCAAGATAAAAAAATACCAATTCAAATAATAAAATCCTTTATTCACGGGGACGATACAATACAAAGAATAAAGGAAAAAATTTTTATGGACTGTAAAAATTTAAATAACGCAACACCTGACGAATTGTATTTATTTTCTATTACAGAACAAAAATTAAATAATTATAATACCTTTTTAAATTTGACACAACAAGATAGAATTGATTTAACGGACGAAAGACTAAAACAGTTTTTATCCAATTTTGTTATAAATAAAGATACAATTTTACACAAAGAATTAGGATCATTTTTTAATGACATTGTAAAAAAAGATGTATATGAATTTGATGATTTTAACATGCTTAATATTACTTGGGATAACGACCAAATTATCACAGAACCCATTGGACAAAAATTAGTTATCAAAAATAATTATCCTTTTATAGCAAATCCATTTAATAATAAGATTATTGATGGCTTTTTGAAAAGAAGTGTAGAAAATATTATTTCAACACAAAATGCATATTTATTATTTAAATATTTTCCTCTAGTAAATAATAATATATATTTATGTTTAGTGGAAGATGTATTAAGTTATACAGAAACAAATGAGTTAGATTCTGAATATTTTTTGAAACTTTATTTTCCGATTCTCTATAAAAAGGTAAAAACAAAAAAACAACTACAAAATAAAAAAATGATATTATATCGACAGGAAAAAGACCGTATAAGTAAATATCACAAAAAAATAAACGATAGGGTTGATATATTTTATAAGGTTTTTGAAGAAAACCCCAAACCATTAGATTTCACATCACATGGTTTATCATACGTCCATTTAATATTACATCCTGAAAATTCTATAAAATTACCCTTGGAAGTATTATTCAAAATAATGCATACAAACTCAAAAATATCTCTTATTAAATACAATCCAGGGTCTAATTATGAAAATATTTACAGATTATTTACAGACAAAAATATATCTCTTTCTGGTATTAAAATACCATCGCTTTTTATTTTAAATAATTATAGAAAGGGGGTTATAACAAATATATCCAATATATTAAGTAAAAAGCAATCAGTTGGGTTTTATATAGAACATAGTTTTAAAGAAAGTACAATAGAAATTTTTTGTGAATTTCATGAAAAAGGGAGCATAGATATTAAATTTAATAGTGAAATATTATTGGATATCGATGATGTAGAAAATATTTTAGAAAATGCTGTCAATAATACGATATTAAAAACTATTAGAAATTATTTGAAACAAAGTGGGTACGAATATATAAATTTTAACAAGATAACGGATAAAAATGTAGAAGTGAGTAGTTTAACTTATAAAACAAAACTTAAAAATAATAAAAAAATAAATATTAATAAATATATTGGGTGTATATCTTCACTATTTAATGTTATTGAAGGAAAAGCAAGTAAAACAACCGATGTAATAGATTTAAGATTTAAAAGAGTAAATGTTTTTCAGGTTATGGACAGTATTAAATCTTTTATAACGGTTAGAAGACAAAATGATGATAGTGTCAAGGAAATACTTGATTTATTATTAGAAAATTTTCCCAACGAAATAACAACAGAAGAAAAGGCACGGGAAGTATTTTCAGATTGGTTACAAGAAATTCAGTTAAAAATAGATACATATGGAGAGAGAAAAAGAATTGTAGATAGTAATCCTGGTTTTCAAACCAAAATATTATCTAATGTTTTTTCCGAAGGAACATTTTCTGTTTTTACAATAGAAAATATAAATGATATAAGATACCTAAGATATATTTTAATTTATATTAATTCATTTTTTAGAATTATCCTTAGAAAAGGAATAAATAAAGATTTGAGAGAACAAATTGATAAAATATGTAAAAAAAAAATAAAACAACAAGAACTTATTGATGTGGTTCAAGATATTCAAGCGGAAACGGAAAAAAGAGGTGCTGTAAAATTCGGACAAAAAGAGGCCGAATTATTAGATATAGAAGAAGATTCAGATTCAGACGAGTTATCTATTGAAGAAGATAGTGAAGAAGATAGTGAAGAAGATAGTGAAGAAGATAGTGAAGATGAGGATATTCAATTTGGAGATGATATGATTGATGACAAGTCTATATTATTAAATACTAATAAAGAGAATGAAGAGACAACAAAAATTGTTATCCCACAAGTCGTAGAACCAGAAGAAGAAGATTTATCATTAATACCAGAAGAAGAAGATTTATCATTAATACCAGAAGAAGAAGATTTATCATTAATACCAGAAGAAGAAGATTTATCATTAATACCAGAAGGCGAAATATCGGGGTCCGAACAAGAAAGTGAAGAAAGTGAAGAAAGTGAAGAAAGTGACGACGATGATGCTATTTTTGGAGATGAGGAATTAGGTGGAGGAGGTAAAAAAGGAAATGAAAGCGACGACGAAGACGATATGGAAGAAGATTTGTCTCATCTTGCGATATCCGGAGCCAAAAGTATATTTTCTAAAAGATTAAAAGAGAGCGATCCTGATTTATTTTTGAAAAAAGATACTCCAGGATACCATTCTTATAGTAGAGGTTGTCCAGGACAGTCTAAACGTCAGCCGGTTCTCATAACAGATGAAGAAAAAAAATACATTGATGAAAAGGATAAAGAATTAGGAATATCTTCATATGGTGAATCGATTAGATATGGTTCTGGTGATAAAAAATCAAATTATATATGTCCAAGGTATTGGTGTATTAGAGATGAAGCGGGGAAAGGTAGAAGTTTAACATTAGAACAAATAAATAAAGGCGAATGTGGTGGATGGGATGCTATAATACCAGAAAAAGCAAAAAAGGTCCCAAAAGGGAAAAGGATAGTTCAATTTACAGATGAAAGATTTCACAGAGAAAAGTCAGGAATACCAGAAGGAGACCAGGCTAGAAAATTAGTTTATAGACCTATGTATCCTGGTTTTCAAAGCCCTTCAAAACACCCGGAGGGATTATGTATCCCTTGTTGTTTCCAAACACCGTTTAAGGATGAACCTAATATGGGTTGGGAAAAGGATAAACCTATTCCATTTATGTTTAAAAAAATTGGTAGTGAATTACCCGATGTACCTACGAAGAGTGACGGAACACTAGATTTAGCTCAATTGAAAAATAAAAGATTTGATAAATTTAGACAAATAAAACCCAAAGCAGCAAATTTATTATGTGACGAAGATATTGAAGGAAAAGTTGGGAAATCAAAAAAAAATAAAAAGACAAAAGAATTTGAAGATACACCTATAATGAGTTTTCCTTTACGAAAAAATCAGTTTGGTTATATGAATTTATCTTTACAAAAATTTTTAGGATTCAATAACCAGATTTGCTATACAAAAAATACAGAATCTAATGTCGATAAAAAATTAAAACAACAAGAATATTGTATTCTACGATTAGGTATTATAAAAAATAGGAATCAATCATTTTTAGAATTATTAGCGAGTGTATATAATTTTTATTCGGGTATGAAAACATTACCAAACAAATTAAATGATTTGAATTTGAAAGATTTTAAAAAAATATTTATTAAAAACCTAACAATTGATAAATTTGTAACAGTTCAAAATGGTATATTACCTACATTATTTCATAAAGAAACAATAGATGTAAATTTGGAAGATTATACATCCAGTATATATTTTGGTAAAATAACAGATATATCTTACAAGGAACGAATAGCTAGAGCATTTGAAAATTTTAAACAATATATTAAAAACGAGGATGCTGAAATAGATTATAGTTATATTTGGGATTTTGTCACAGAACCTATGGATAAAGGTGGTCTGTTATTTAAAAATGGTATAAATATATTAATTTTAAGGCACCCCGACGATGATATAGTAGATAAGATAGAACTAATATGCCCAACAAACCATTATTCAAGTAATTTTTTTGATTTTGATAAGAAAACCTTAATGATATACAATAAAGGATGTTATTTTGAACCATTATGTAAAATATATAAAAAAGCTAGAAAATTTGAGACTGTAAAATTTTTTTCATTTCCACGAGATTATAATGTTTTTAAAGAACATTCCGATATTTTAGATATAATCACAAAAATTAAGGAAATTATTGATAGAAATTGTATTGGTAAAAAATCAATAAAAAAATATGACTATGAACGAAATGTATCTTCCACAGATCTTATCAACTTATTAAAAAAAAACGATTATACTGTAATATCTCAAATTTTAAATTATGATAATAAAGTTATAGGAATATTAACGCAACTGGAAGACACTCCATTTTATGTTCCTTGTAGGCCTTCTGGTGTAATATTAGATATAAATTTTGTTTTCTTCCAAGATGTAGAAATAAGAAGTTATACAGAAACAATTGAGTTTTTAAAAACGTTATATAATAAATCTAATAAACAAATTCCATGTAATATACATTCAAAATTGGTTGATGATAATATGGTGGTGGGTATAAAGACAATAACTAATCAAATTATTCCTGTAATTCCTGTTCCAAAAATGGATGTTACAGATGATATTGACGAAGAAAGAACATATGTTGGTGAAAATAAAACAGTTTTACAAACAGATAAAACAGTATTATTAGAGAAAAAAGTTGATGTCGAAAGAGAAAAAATAGTAAAAGAATTAGAATTGGAAAACAACTTTTATGGCTTGTTTAGAAACACCCTTAAAATAATTTTAAATAAAAAAGATGCTAATACACAACGAACTAACATTTTAAATATAGCAGAATCTCCAACCATAACGTATATTGAAAAATTAGAAACAGTAATGGGTATATTACATACTTTATTAGATAACAGCGTACAATTTTTACAATTTCCAATAGACGATTTAGATGATTATAAGGATATGATTACTTGTTTTGGTATGAATAAAACAGATTGTGGTGAAAAGGGGAAACATCCGAATAAACATTGTTCTTTTATGAGAAAAGGCGGATCTTGTGCTTTAATTTTACCGAGTACCAATTTATATACTAAAAAAAACAACAACAAGGATATGTATTTTATGAAATTATCAGATGAAATAATAAGATATTCAAAAATAAGAAAGTATTTATTTACACATAGGGAATTTTTATCTTTTGAACGAGTAAATTATAAAATAAATGACGATGAAATAATATTACTAGAAGAAATTCTTTTTGATACATATTTGGACGATATAAAATTAAGAAAGAATGATACCTTTATTGAATCAACTGGTATTTATGATATAGTTAATCCAAATGATAAAATAAACTATTCCAATACAATACCTGAGAATATGTTGCGAGGTAAAGAAGTTGGCCCAGAGAAAACAAATGAAGAATCAAAATTAATAGTTGATTGTGTCGCCCAAAATAAATATAAAGAGAAAGCCCTGATTACTTTATCAAATAATAAAACCACGTTTAAAGTATCTCCGTATAAATCAACGGGTATTTGTGGTTTTCAAATGGTACAATTTATTATAAATGATTATATGGGAAAAAATATTACAATTGACAAAATAAAGGAAATGTTAGGAAAGGTATATTTAGAATTAAAAATGCCACCAAATAAATTAAGTTTAAATAAATCTAACGTTACAGAATGGTCTGTTTTTTCTTATATTAATTGGGTGAATAAAAATATAAACGTTGCTGAATCTGTTATTTCCAAACAATCTTCTGATAAAAATAGTGAAATTATAAAAGAAATAAAAAAAGATACTTATGCTATGACAGAAATAGACTTATTTTTATTGTTTAAATCTTATAATATACCAACTATAATCAAAATGAAAACACCACAAGTAAGTTTATTAAATTCAACAATTTCAACATTTAATACATTTAATGAAACTGATGATAAATTGTATATTATCTTAAGCGCAAAAAGTAATCTTAAAAAACCAAACCGTTTATTTGGATTATTACATATTGAAAATGTATATAAAATACCAAAACAGATAGTAAATAAAGAATTACTAACAGATTTTAAGGGAAAAAACCCAGCAAAAGATATAAATACATTTATACAGGAATCTTTGGAATATCAAGTAAATAAAAAGAATGAAAAGAGAGATCAGGATGCGAAAGCGCAAAGAAAGGTTCGAAAGAAAATAAATAAAATGAAGATAAAGAAGAAATTAAATACCAAATAATGAAAGTGTTCGACCCATATTAATACTTCTAGTTTGAATATTAGTTGGTGTTCTGCGTAATTGTACGGACGGTGCGAAAGGATTAGTTGGTATAACCAGTGCGGGTGGAGTTGGTGGAGGTGGAGGAGGTGGGGGAGGAGGTATTGGTGGGGGAGGTCTTGGTGGATGTGACGGTGACGTTGAAGGTGTTGGAGCTATTCGTATTCTTTCGTTATAAGGAACGTATCTCATAACTTCAATATATCTTGTATATCCAAAATTAGGATTATTTTCAATATATGCCTTTAACATTTTCTTAGTTTTTTTCTTTGAATCTCTTGATAATATTGGATTACACGAGTATTTATAATTCAAATATTGTATTATAATAATTTTTAATTTTTTCCAAATATTTCGTTTTGTTGTATATGAAATAGTATTTGTGAATGTAATATAATCAATATCTTTACGAAAATCGTGTAACATGTTTAAAATTTGTTCCCATTGCTCGTATAACAAATTTGACTTTATAAAGTTGGTTATTGTATTTCCTTTCAACAAATGATAATAATCATATGAAAACTTTTTTTCATTCATATTGGAATAAAAAAAGTTTGTAATAATTATTGGTATAATAAATCCAGTATCTAAAAGTTTAAAATAAATATTATATAAATTGTGTTTTGAAAATATTAAATTAGTATGGGGATTTTTTAATAAAAGTGGTTTAGAAAATAACCCTTGATTATTATTAAGAGATTCAATCCAATAATTAACCAAATCACTTAATCTAAATTCATATCTTGTATTATTTTCTAATAAAGTTATTTTGTATTTGTTGTGAAATTCTGTCAATTTATTGAGATACAAATCAGTATCTATTTTATAATTAATAGATTTATTCCATTTCCTAAAATTAACTAAATATATAAGTTTATTTTTAATATTCTTTGCTAGGATGTAAGCGTTTTCTATTATTTGTTTTTCATCCGTAAATTCATTATCGACAATACATTCGTTGTATATTTTTATATCACTTTTATACCCTACAGTTTGTAAATGAAAAATATCAAGATTGTTACACGATATATCTTTTTTTTTAATAATTAAATCAATAATAGTATTAATTAGCAACATTTCTTATAATATATAATTATTGTAAGAAAATTTTATTGTAAGAAAATTTTAGTTTAAAAGTCGAGTTCATAATCATCATCGATTGCTCCAGTATTATTACCGTTGATATAATCGGTACTACTATTGATTGTAATATTTTTCTTTGCACAAACATCGTTAGGATTTTCGATTTGTAACATATCATCGATGTTTATTGTTTGTTCTAACTTGGTTGCTCCAAGTTTATTCATTTCGTCAATATTTAATAGAACCTGGAAACTACCTGTACCATAATAACCTTCTTGACCACACATAATATTTGAAGATACACCGGTCATAACATCTAATTCAGCATGTCTTGCTGCTCGTAAGAACATTTCAGGTGTTTCTTCAAAACTGGCTTTTGCGATAGGACCGATATCATCGGTGTTTATGCCATGTCTAAATATACTTACCATTTTTTGTGTTGCGCACATTCTGTCACATAATAGTGACATATGGTGATAATTAATATATGTTGTATCAGAGAATGCTTCTGCTAATTCGTTATATATACATTGTCTCGCGGCTTCAATACCTAATGTTCTATAGATTTCCCGGATATCATTACTATACGTTCGTGATGTATCAATATAATCAATTGCTAAAATTTCTTTTAAATTGCTGCCTACGGTATCCAATACCCAAATGTCTTCAGGAACATAGTTTCCGTCTTTTTCAACCATATTATTTTTGATAGTTCTAATAATAATTTTAGGAATCCCTTTTATTCCTTTAAGAATGATATTGTTGAGTATATTATCTTGTAAATTTTTCAACATATAAATTTCATCTGTTTGGTCTAAACCTTTTTTCTTACTTGCTAGAAGAGCTTTAGAATTAACCAACCTGATTCTAAATATAAGATTAT
>Ga0315315_10000066_pt1 | contig 74080 bp, 52 predicted proteins | sample M140m3416metaG_FD_203699 | JGI IMG/M metagenome (GOLD analysis project Ga0315315, IMG submission 203699) | Ammonia-oxidizing marine archaeal communities from Monterey Bay, California, United States - M1 40m 3416 | ecosystem: Environmental > Aquatic > Marine > Intertidal zone | place: USA...
GGGCCGTCCGCTGTTTGAGCAGGAAGACAACGACAAGGTTTTGGTCTGGCCGGACCTGGTCTACTCCGAACTTATATGCATGGTTCTACTGACAGCGTTTCTGGTGCTTTGGGGCATCGCGCTTCCGGCACCACTCGAAGAACCGGCTTCATCAGTTAAGACACCTAATCCCTCCAAGGCCCCCTGGTACTTCCTCGGCCTGCAGGAAATGCTCGTCTACTTTGACCCGTGGCTGGCCGGTGTTGTACTGCCAATGATCATCCTTGGTGGCCTGATGGCAATTCCTTACATCGACTTCAATAAGGCTGGAAACGGATACTATTCCTTTAAAGAACGAGCGTTCGCTGTCAGTACATTCCTGTTTGGTTTTCTCCCGCTGTGGGTCGCGATGATTGTTCTTGGAACATTCCTGCGAGGACCAAACTGGAACTTCTTTGGTATCTATGAGTTCTGGGACGTCCATAAGGTTGTCGCCGCAAACAACGTCAACCTGTCACAGATTTTCTGGGAATTGCCTGGGGCACAAAGCGTCTATGGTGGAATTCCCAAGGGCGGTGATGCAGTGACAATTTTGATTCGGGAAAGCCCGGGTCTACTGATTGTGCTGGCCTACTTCGCGGTCCTTCCGCCAATTCTTGGTTTTACAATCCTCCGCAGTTATTTTGTGCGGATGGGAGTTATCCGTTTTCTTGTGTTCTCCAATCTGATTCTTTGGATGGCCGTTCTGCCGATCAAGATGCTGTTACGCTGGACTTTCTCGCTGAAGTACATCGTCGGTATCCCGGAATGGTTCTTTAATATTTGATCGGATGTAAATTCGCTGCCGGTGAATTCCGGCTCAAATACACTTTACTCTGTTATCAACAATTCATCGCGAACAATTCATCGCGAACAATTCATCGCGACCTTGTGTCTTGGTTGTTATGCAATGCGTACACCAGACAAAGCCGAAGCCTGATTCGAAATGCCAGCAACAGACCACTTCTTCCGAAATCAAAACACAATGCACGCCGTGTTTGCGGTGAGTTGCGTCGTGATGCTCGTGGCTACCATTGGAATGATGGTCAAGGACCAGACGGATGAATGGCGGGTCTACCAGAAACAGGGGTTCAACCTTTCTGCGGCCACCAAAAAACGCGACATTGATGCCTTGCGAACGGAGGGTTATCTCGCGACAGCAGAGCGTCTGAAAATTGAAGCAAGTCGCGTTGAGGAGGCTCTTAGCGCGACCGAAATTAAAGCGCTTGCTGAAACCCAGATTCAGGCCTTGGATACAGCAACCAGAAAAGTAGAGCTGCTCAGTGAGACTCTCAAATCCAAGGGCGCATTGAGGGACGAAAAACGGGGGAATTACAACCTAAAGGTGGCCAACAATCTGCCATTTGAAGACGCGATGACTGAGTTTCATGAAGCTCAGGGCGCTGTTGACGCCATGCAATTGGAAGTTGAAGAAGCTCAAAAGGCTCAGGCAGACGTGAATGACCCTGCGGCTGAAGTCAACGTGGACAAAAAGGCGGAACTTGAGCGTTTGCTGGCACTACAAGCCACGTTGAAAATCATTACCGGCAAACTGGATAAGCTGGAGTCAGAAGAGACACTGCTCGAAGACGCGATGCTTAAGGAAAAACCTACGAGCATGGTTTCACGCCTGAAACGCTGGTCAATGGAACAACCGATCCTCGACGGTTTCAATTCCCACCTGAAAGTTCACCAGGACTGGTTGCCCGATCTGATGCTGCAGCTCGGTATGACATCAATCGCACGATTTGACCGATGCCGCACCTGTCACATGAACGCCGATAAGACGCTTCCGGGCAACCTGCAAGCGTATCCGCATGGCAATCCCGAATCAGAAAATATCCACGATTGGGTGGAAGCCAATGAGTTTCCCCACCCTTTTGCTACTCATCCCAATACCGAACTGTTCGTCACAGCGGCCAGCCCACACCCGGTGTCAAAATTTGGTTGTACGATCTGCCACGACGGTCAAGGCTCCGGCACCAGTTTCGGGAACGGTGAACACACGCCCAACGATCCTCACCAGCAGCATGAGTGGGAAGAAGAATATGGTTACCACGCGAATCACTTCTGGGAGTATCCAATGCTTCCGGAACGCCTCCAAGAATCAGGATGTATTAAGTGCCACCACGATGTGGTTGAACTCGGCCAGCATCCCGAATTTGGGGCGTCTGCACCCAAGGTCAATCGCGGCTTTAAACTGATTCAGAAATATGGTTGCTTCGGTTGCCATGAAATTCATGGTTCGGATGGTGGTGTTGCCATTGGTCCCGACATGCGTCTGGAACCTCAGACTGAAGCAGAGGCTTTGCGAATTGCGGAAGACCCAAACAAGCGACCAGGACTATATCGCAAGGTTGGTCCCAGCCTGCGAAGTATCGCCGCCAAGACCGGTGCTGATTTCATTGCCAACTGGACGCAGGATCCCTCACGATTCCGACCCAGCACCAAAATGCCTAAATTCTTTGGGAACTCGAATCAGCAAAGTGACCTGGCCAAGAACTACGAAGCCGTCGAGCTGGCCGGGCTGGCTCACCTGCTGACCGGCCTGTCCGAAGAGTTGGACATGCTCCAGCCTGCTGACGGATATCAGCCGGATGCCGAACGTGGCAAGATGTACTTCGCTGAAAAGGGTTGCCTCAGCTGCCACACTCATGCGGCTATTCCGGATGCTGGCGATGATATGGCGCCAAACATCAGTGACATTCATCGCAAAGTCAAACGTAATGCAGACGATGCTGATTTCAGTGACTGGCTATACACATGGATCCGTGAACCAACACGCTATCACAAACGCACAAAAATGGGTGAGTTATTCTACGATGTCTATACCGGCGATGAAGCTCCGACGGATATCGATCCTGTCGCCGATATTGTTGCGTTCCTCTTAAGCCAGGGACCAGCTGAAACATTTGAAACACCGGAATACAAGGACGAAGATCTAGACAGTCTTACCGAGTTATTCCTCCGTAAGGGACGATTCAGTAAAGAAGCGGTTGAGGAAGTACTGGAAACCAAGACCTTCCCACAGAAGAAGCAAAGCATCAAAGGCGATGAGATTGCGTTAGCCACCGAGGATGGTTCGGCTGTTGCTGATGACGCCACCTGGAAGTCCATGAAACTGGAATACATCGGGCGGAAGACAGTATCCCGCTACGGCTGCTACGGCTGCCACGACATTTCCGGCTACGAAAATTCACGACCGATTGGTGCGGCATTACAGGACTGGGGCCGCAAGGATACCAGTAAGCTGGGGCTGGAACATATCAGAGACTTCCTGCATCACCACGGTGAGCCTGCGGGTTCAAAGTTCGAGAGTACAGAAGCACGCGTCGAGCACGCCATCGAAGCTGCCGCCGGTGGCGGAGTGGCTACCAAATCGTTTGCCAGCAAAGAAGAAGAAGAACGCGAACTCGGTGCAGCTTATTTCTATGAAAACCTTGTGCACCACGGTCGGCCTGGCTTCATCTGGCAAAAGCTTCGCGATCCTCGCAGTTACGATTATCTGGCGACCGAAACCAAGGGTTACGACGAATACCTGAGGATGCCGAAATTTCCTCTACAGGAAGACGAAATCGAAGCCATCGCGACATTCGTCCTGGGACTGGTCGCTGATCCTCCGTCCGAGCAGTACATCTATCAACCAGATGAACGCGATAGAACTCGCATTGAAGGCGAGTTCCTGATGGCCAAGTACAACTGTGTTGGCTGTCACATGCTCGAGATGCCGGAAGTAACGTTCGGAGTTGACGAATACCCATCAACGGACCTGACCCCCGCAGATCATCCGGCGGCTCTGGATCTGTTATTGAAACTCCGACATCCCAAACAGGGATTGACCGGTGAAATGCGTCAGTTCACGATTGATGAAGAAGAAGTCACGTTGCCGATTGCGAAAGTGAGTGGATTGCAAATGGCTTTCCCGGATCCCGATGAAGAGGATCCAGCATTTCGTGAGTCGATTTTTGACAGCTTCGACGTGATTGACTTCGGCGAGGGAGATGATGCAACACGATTACTGCCTTCCGGAAAGGTCATTGTGACAGATGATCGGATGGTCAGTTACAAGGAAGGTCGGGGCGGTCGTTTTGCGGAATGGCTGGTCGATCACCTGGTCGAAGAAAAGACAGACGGCAATCGTCAGTTGGCATGGCAGGCGAGTCCTCCGCCGCTGTACCAGGAAGGCATCAAGATTCAGACGCCTTGGCTGTATGACTTCCTGCTGGAACCACAGACCATTCGACACACCACCGTGTTGAGAATGCCAAAGTTCAATATGAGCATGGAAGAAGCTCGGGTTCTTGCAAACTATTTTGCGGCCGTTGATGGTTCAGACTTCCCGTACCACGAACAGGAAGCCACGAGTCAGGCCTATCTTGACTCACAACAGCTGGAACTTACGAAAGAAGGGGTCCTGGCGAAGGATGCCGGTTATCTGCATGAAGGCTGGAAGTCATTGAACGGTACGCTGTGTATCAAGTGTCACTCAGTTGGCGGCCGCAAGTTCAAAGTTTCGGATCCTAAGAACGATGTTCAGGGCCCTGATCTCAATCGGGTTCAACGACGCCTACGATCTGACTGGGTAAAATTATGGTTGTACAATCCAAAATGGATTGTCCCCTACACGTCAATGCCGCTCAACTTTCCACACAACAACGGGGCTCAATTCCCGGATCTCTACAATGGAGATGCGGGAGCTCAGGTCGAAGGAACGGTCGACGCGCTCCTCAACTACACACGCATGATGGAAGAGGTCGGTCCGACAACCTACGCACCTCCGGTGAAAAAAGAGTCGCCGGTGATTGAAGGACAGACGGCTGTCGATCCTGAGGCTGATGGGCAGCTTCAAGCTGCTACTGAGTAACGTCAAGTCGGTGTAATACCATTTTCGGTACGAGAAACTCGATGAAATCACTTTCTACAATCGCACTCATGGCCATGGGCTTGCTGTTCATCAGCGGTTGCGGTGACAGCGGTCTGGGTGGCGGTGCTTCTCAGGAAACCTCTGTCGTGGTTCTGCCAGCTGACTTGCTGACAGACGGCGCTGCTGATCCTGTCGAAGTTGAGCCTGACAGTGATGACGACGGTACAGCAGCCACTGGTAACGGGCCGGGAAACTTCAATGGTCGCGTTGTGCTCACGGGTACTGCACCAGCAATAGGGCCTATTCATACGCAGGGGGCCAATATCAAGGATGCTGAAGTTTGTGCTGCCATCGACATGCCCAATGAAAAACTTATCACTGGTGCCGATAACGGTGTAGCAAACGTGTTCATCTACATGCAAAAGGCTCCCAAAGGAACGCCCAAGCCGAGTCCTTTGGATGAGGCAGTGATTTTCGATCAAAAGAATTGTCGGTTTCTACCACATTGCCTGGTCGTTCCAACGGGACAGTTGCTGAAAGTACTCAGCGATGACACTGTTGGGCACAATACACACAGCTATCCGTCGCGCAACAATGCCATCAATCAAACCGTTGAACCGGGTGATCGCGTAGGCAAGCTTCAGTTCGCATACAAGTCATCTGAACGTGAACCTCTACGGGTTGTTTGTGACTTTCATTCGTGGATGATCGCCTGGCACCTACCTGTGGATCATCCATTTGCAGCAATCACAGATGCCGACGGTAATTTCGAAATCAAAGATCTGCCGCCTGGTGATCACACTTTCACCGTCTGGCACGAAGCCGCGAAGGGCAAATTTGTTAACCGCAAGCTGAAAATCACTGTTCAGCCTGGGCAAACGACCACTCAGGAGATTGGGTACGCAGCTTCACAGCTGGAACTTTAGTCAGTTACCCAGTCTTTCCAGTAAAATAAATATGACACTTGAGAGCCGGATCATGTTGATGTTGATCAACAGAATTTCTATTCCACTGTTTGCATCAGTAATCCTTACGATTGCTGGATGTTCCGACGGGGGTAATTCCAGTTTCGTCTACGGCCCGACTACAACAGGTCTGATGCCGGAAGCTCAGAACGGAATCGGCGATCTAACCGGTGTGAAATCGCATCTCGACGTTCGCTTCGGTAATCCTCAGGAGGTTCGCTTTTGGTCAAAGCTTCCGCTCGAAGCCGGTGGCGAATTCGGTTCAGTCGCAGAAACTCCGAATTCATCAGCTGCTGTCAAAGAACTGAACTTACAATTTGAAGATCCTCCGGAAGCCTTCGATGACGGTGAGCGTCTGCTGCAGTTCGTCAGCGGGAATGCGGCCTCTGCCGATCAGACTCCGGAAGTGGCCGTTATCGTAAGTTGGGATCCCGAAGAAGGGCTGGCAAAACTAAAAAGTAAACTCACAACCGTCCCCGCCGCTGGTGATGAAATTGTTCTGGACGGCGGAACCGTTTTACAAAGTGGCCGCAAACTGTATCAGCGTCATTGTTCTCATTGTCATGGAACGAGCGGTGATGGTGATGGTCCAACGGCTGAGTATCTCAAGCCTCGCCCTCGTGACTATCGTCACGGTGTCTTTAAGTTCACATCCACACAGGGTCCGGCTAAAGTCAGCCGTGGAGACCTTGAACGCATTCTGCGGAATGGAATCCCCGGAACTTACATGCCGTCATTTGTACCGATGCTCGACGAAGACGAACTGGATCATGTTGTTGAGTACGTTCGTTTTCTGGCAATGCGTGGTGAGTTCGAGCGCCGCCTCGCTGGTGAACTGGCCAGTGACTTTTCGAAGGATGCCGTGAAAAACCGCATCGCTGCCGATGAAGCTCGAAAAGACATCGTTGAGGAACTCACAGAAGTCCTGAGTGAAGACATCACCGACGCACTGGAGTTCGTCGGTGATGGAATTGCCGACGACTGGAGTGCTGCCGACGAAGAGGACGCTCTGATCACTCCATCAATTGCACGGGTCCCCGACACTGTGGAATCGCGAAGAATTGGCAGAGAGCTGTTTCTAAGCAAAGATATTGCCTGTGCAGACTGTCACGGGATTAACGGCCAGGGGAATGGGCCGCAAACAACGATCTTTGAAAAGAATCCGGTGACGGATCAACTTTATCCTGAATCCGGTCTGCATGACGTCTGGGATAATGTCAACCAGCCAAGAAACCTCACGCAAGGAATTTATCGTGGAGGTCGACGGCCTGTGGACCTGTTCCGCAGAGTGCACGCCGGCATCAAGGGAAGTCGTATGCCGTCGTTCAAAAACCTGGAACATGAAAAGATCTGGCACCTGGTGAATTACACGTTGAGCATCCCGTTCGAAAGCGAACCGGGACGGTCAGCACCAACTGAATAGTATTTGATAGCGGTCGAATTTGATCGTTGGGCGGCGCTTCAAAGAGTAACTATGTTAGTAAGTGTTTCTGCCGTTCGATAAATGGTCATCACGTCAAAACAGCGACCTCTGGAGTCATTGTTGTGAAGAAATTTTGGGCACTATTCTTCTTCTTCTGGCCCACGTTGGCGATTGTGGTTTGTTGTATAGCCCCCAGCCAAAACTGGTGGTTTCCCAGCGAAGCAATGAGTCCGCTTGGTAAAGAGATCGATGGATTATTCTATCTGATTCTGGTCATTGTCACGATTACGTTCATAGGCACCCAGTACGCTTTAGGCTGGGTCCTGTGGCAATCGGCGAGACAAGACGACGCTGCGAAGGCTGAGTTCAGCCATGGTAGCCATACCCTGGAGCTTATCTGGACAATCGTGCCCGCATTCATCCTGTTGTTTATTGCCCTCTATCAGATGGACGTGTGGATGAAGTTCCGGGTTCAGGCAAAGTTTCCTGACGAAGCAAAAAATGCACCCGTTGTTGAAGTCACTGCGCGTCAGTTTGAATGGCGGATGCGATACCCGGCTCCTGGAAAACTGCTGCAACTGAATCCTCAGCCAGATGATCTCTACACAGTTAATGAAATGCACGTACCGGTCGGGCGACCTGTTCGTTTCAATTTGCGCAGCGGCGATGTGCAACACGCGTTCTTTGCACCTCAACTTCGTGTCAAACAGGATGCCGTCCCGGGCTTGATGATTCCCATTTGGTTCGAAATCCCAAAACCAGGCAAGTACGAATTACTGTGTGCTGAACTTTGCGGCTGGGGGCATTACAAAATGCGAGCCACGATTTATGCAGAACCCGAAAACATTTATCACGAATATTTAGAAGCCCTTCAGCAGGAACAGAACTTCGACGGAGTTGTTCCTGATACTGAAGAAGACGAATAGCGGCGTGCGGCAGCATTACCGCTGTCGATGTTAAGCGCTGGCAGTCGTTCAACCAGCGAAAAATACAAACCCTGATTTCATCGTAAAAGGTAGTGTCGATGGTCGACGATCATACACATGATCATCATGAGCAAAGTTTTGTGCAGAAATATGTATTCTCCACTGATCACAAGATGATTGGAATTCAGTTTCTCTTCACAACGCTGTTCATGCTGCTCGTCGGCGGTGCTCTGGCTTTGGCCGTGCGTTGGCAACTCGCTTTTCCATGGACAAAGATGCCGATTATTGGTGATCTCTTTGGACTGATCAGCGGTTCGGGGGCTTCCATCTTCGCAGGCGAAGGCGGACAGATCTCTCCCGAGTTCTACACCATGCTCTTTACAATGCATGCTTCGGTGATGATTTTCCTCGTGATCATTCCAATTCTGGCCGGTGCATTCGGGAACTTCCTCATCCCGTTGCAGATCGGTGCGGACGACATGGCGTTCCCGATCCTGAACATGCTCAGCTACTGGTTTATGTGGCCTGCTATTGCCTGCTTTGGTATTAGTTTTTTTGCCGGAGGAGTGACCGCAGGTCCCGGATCCGGATGGACCTCCTATCCCCTTTTAGCAGATCTTATGCAGGCGGCCCCTAATTCCGGTGCCGGTCAAACCTGGTGGCTAATGGGCCTGACCCTCGTCGGAGTGTCGTCGATGATGGGGTCCATCAACTACATGACCACCATCATCAACATGCGTGCTCCGGGTATGACGCTGTTTCGCATGCCGTTGACGATTTGGTCAATGTTCATCACGGCTATTCTGCAGTCGTTTGCATTGCCGGTTCTGACCGCGGCGGGATTCATGCAGGTTACCGACCGTCTGCTGGGAACAGTGTTCTTTATCCCATCAGACCTGATTGTAAACAACGCTGAACCGACGATCGGTGGTGGCCAGCCTTTGTTGTGGCAGCACCTGTTTTGGTTCTATTCGCATCCCGCGGTATACATCATGTTATTGCCTGCCATGGGTATGATATCGGACATGCTGTCCTGCATGTGTCGCAAGCCGATCTTTGGTTACAAACCGATGATCTATTCAATGGCCTCCATCGCCGGGTTGGGCTTCATTGTCTGGGGACATCACATGTTCACCAGTGGCATGAATCCGGCTCTGGGCATGAGTTTCATGACGTCGACCATGATGATTGCGCTACCGTCAGCGATCAAGACATTCAACTGGATCGGTACGATCTGGGGCGGGAAAGTGCAGTTTAACACGGTCTTCCTGAACTGTGCGGCATTTGTCTCGATGTTCATCGTAGGTGGACTCAGCGGTATCTTTATGGCTGCTGTGCCAGTCGATATTTACTTCCATGACACTTACTTTATTGTGGCACACTTCCACTACGTTCTGTTTGGTTCCACGCTGTTTGGTGTCTTCGCCGCGATTCACTTTTGGTTTCCGAAGATGTTCGGCAGGATGATGAGCGACAAAATTGGACAACTGCACTTTCTAGTGACCTTTATCAGCTTCAATGGAACCTTCTTTCCGATGCATCTGTTGGGAATTGCCGGAATGCCGCGCCGTTATGCAGATCCCTATTTGCATCCGTGGTTGGAACACCTGAAGCCCATGAATCAGTTCATGACTTATTGTGCAATTATTATGGGCCTTGCTCAGTTGTTATTGATTGGCAACTTCTTAATCAGCATTTTTAAGGGTAAAAAAGCCGGACGCAATCCATGGGGAGCCAATGGCCTGGAATGGTCCGCGCCATCACCACCTGGGCATGGTAACTTCGACGTGCCTCCGGTGTGTTATCGAACACCTTACGAATATTCATCCCCCGAAGCGGAAATGCTCGATCAAGACTACATCTTGCAGACAGAACCGCCGCCTCGGCAGACTGCTGCTGAACAAAAAGGTTCAGCGGACGAATAGTCAAAATTTGTATCTCGGTGTTTAACGGGAATCCCCTGGCCGACTGGTTCGCCGATTGCCATTAACAAACACTATGAAATCTCTGAAGTCTTGAAAGACATCGTGCCGACCGAATCCGAACAAGTTGATCCTCTGGTACACCGATTTGCGGTTGCGACATGTTTCGTTGCGCTGCTGCCAATCGGAATAGGGACACTTGTGACAACACTGCGAGCGGGTATGGCATTTACCGACTGGCCAACTTCTGATGGTCAAAACATGCTGCTCTACCCCTGGTTAAATGATCTGAAACATACCGACCGATTCACCGAACACGGCCACCGGCTTGCCGGAATGGTGATCGGCCTGACAAGTATCGTTTTGGTGACCCTAGCTTTTCTGCGAGAACGCCTTCTCTGGGTTCGCTGGTTCTCAATTGCGATTCTGATTGCCGTGATAGGCCAGGGTTTGTTAGGTGGTGCACGAGTGCTGATGGATGCGAGTCTGCTGGCGATGGTGCACAGTATCACCGGGGCTCTGTTCTTTGCGATGTGTGTCGCCTTCGCGATGCTGACCAGCAGACAATGGACGACTTCGCGGAAAAGTATCTCCGATCAGGACCACTCACCGTTGTCGTTGCCTGCCTCAGTCCTTGTTATAGCCTTGCCATTCCTGGTCCTGATGCAGTACTGGCTTGGAGGTATGTTTCGCCACATGGGTCGGATGATGTTCGAACATTTGGCAGGTGCCGGAATTGTGGCTTTAACAGGCATGGCCTGTGCCATTCTTCTGCTGCGAAGTGAATCGAAGGTTCTGCGACGTTCAGGGACCGGGATCCTTCTGGCATTGCTGCTGCAGTTGGGGCTGGGCACGGGAGCCTGGCTGACAAAACTCAACGTGCCGTGGTTGGGCTGGGTCGCATCGACCGGTTCACTATCGTCTGTTGTCTTTCGTTCAATGCATACCATTGGTGGCATGTTACTCCTTACCGCCGCCGTCCTAGCAGCGGTTCATGTGGCTCGACAGCTGTCGTGGCATTCAGTGCCGTCACCGCTGACTCTTGAGGGATCTGTGTCAGAGGAGGGCCTCGCATGAGTGTCGCAACCTCGTCACAAACGGCAGTGGTTAATCAGGACAACGTTGCAGTCATTTCGCTGACACGTCGTATTGGTGACTATGTTGAAATGTGTCGACCGCGAATCGCCTTGATGACAACGGTCGCCGTTTCCGCAGGATTTGTCCTCGCGTCTCCCGTCGTGATTCACTGGACTGTTCTCGCCGTAGCAAACGTTGGCATTCTACATTTGGTTGCTGCGTCGAGCATTATGAATCAAATGCTGGAAGTTGGCACGGACGCCAGGATGGAACGCACTTCCGGCCGGCCATTGGCGTCAGGTCGGATCTCCACAATAGAAAGTGGATTGGTCGGTCTGGCATTGGCGACAGCTGGTACCTGCATCCTGTGGTGGTACATCAATCCTGCAACCACGTTCGCGGGTGTTTCCACAATGCTGCTGTACGTAGCCGCTTACACTCCTTTGAAGACTCGCAGTTCATTGTGCACGACCGTGGGAGCGATCCCAGGCGCGATGCCTCCTGTGCTGGGATGGCTGGCAGCCGGAGGTGCTGTTGGAAGTGGAGCGTGGGCTTTGTTTGCTCTGTTGTTCACCTGGCAGTTTCCCCATTTTCTGGCTATCGGCTGGATCTATCGTAACGATTACAATCGGGCGGGGTTGAAGATGCTGCCATCCTTCACTGATGATGGTCGTCGAGCCGGAATCGTGGCGGTGATTTATGCGGCCGCGTTTGTTCCGGTGAGTCTCCTGCCGAGTTATGCCGGTTTAACCGGCCGACTCTATTTTATGATTGCATTAGTCTTGTCAGGTCTCTACTTCGGGTCGACTGTTCGTTTCGCTTTGAATCGAACGACACGACGCGGCCTGAGCCTGATGCTAATATCACTACTGGTGCTGCCACTGCTGTTGCTGGTGATGGTTGCCGAGTTTCTGTATTTGACTGCTTTGGGCTAGTCCTTTAGTCGTTCCGAATCCATTCTGTATCAGATCCTGATTATGTCTCATTCAGCTCCTCCGCAACCCATGAAGATGGGCATCCCAATTTCTGACGCTAAGCTCGGAATGTGGCTGTTTCTGGGTACGGAAATCATGTTTTTCACGGCATTCATCGGAGCATACATTGTGTACCGTATTGGTTCGCCGGGATGGCCAAGTCCGGCCGACACTCACATTCAGGTCTTCTGGGGCGGGCTGAATACGTTTGTGCTGATTGTGTCCAGTTTTTGCGTGGTTAAGGCTCATGCGGCTATGAGCGACAAGCAATTCCAGGCTGCTCAGAAATGGTTATTGCGAACCATGATTCTGGCAGTCGTATTTCTGGGTATCAAAGGTTACGAGTACGCAGGGAAATTCTCGCACGACATTCTGCCAGGACATATTCCGGAAACCCCGATGCAGGCAATCGCAAAAGCGGATCGAGAACTGGAAGTGGTCGTTCGTGAACGTCTTGCCGTTTATTCTGCCGAAGGCGGTGTCATTTCTGTACCCGAAGTCAAAGACCTGGCAACCGTGGTGCCTCAACTACAGGCATTCCAGCAGGGGGGAGCGGCGGCAGAAGGAGTTACGGCTACGGCCGAATTACGGACGGCAGCCGCTGCTGATATTGAGCTGTATCAGAGATGGAAGAATCTGAACGAGCATATGATCGCGAATGTCTCACTGAAATCAGTCGCATCGGCACAAGTGGGATCTTATCGAACTGCCCGTGAGGCATTGGCGACAGGTGAAAAACTACCGGCACTTACCCTCGATGAAGTCGATGAATATCTGACCGAATTACAAGGAAATGAGTCATACGGTGCAGCAGTAACCGCAGGCGTGTTCAAGCCTCATCCTGTTCTGTACGGCAACCTGTTCGCGTCTCTGTATTTTCTGATGACCGGTTTTCACGCGATTCACGTGTTGGTGGGTATGATTTTGTTTGCCATGGCAATGAATCAGGGCTCGCGGCTCAATGAAGGCTGGACTGCCTGGGTGGAGAACAGTGGTCTGTACTGGCACTTTGTTGACCTTGTCTGGATCTTCCTGTTTCCGTTGCTGTATATTGTCGCATAGTCAATCGGCGTTTCAGGGTAAATGCGATGTTTGCTCTCTCTGCAGTTCTCACGTTTTAGATATCCCGGATTTCGACCCATGTCTCATGACGACCACGAAAATCACCATGTCAATTATCTAGCTGTGTTTTTTGTGCTGTGTGGATTCACTGCACTGTCCGTTGTGTTCGACGTCATGCACTTTGAAAATCACGCCGTGACAATCGTGCTTGTGATGGCCGTCGCGGTTGCCAAGGCGCTGTGCGTGATGATGTTCTTTATGCACTTGAAGTTTGAAGGCAACTGGAAGTTCGTCGTATTGGCTCCGGTGACGATTCTTGCAATTGGCTTGCCATTGGCACTCATGCCCGACATCGCTATCGCTTATTACACTCCGACGACCCCTCAGCACGGCGATTGGGGTGAAGAGATGGCTGAGTATCGGGAAGCTCATGCCGAGCATGGAGATCATGCCGGTCATGATGACGCAGCAGATCACAGTGACGTCGAACATGATGCTGCAGCTCATGAAAAAACTGAACACACACCTTAAGCGGCAGAACACAAACGCCACTGAACTGGATGACGCATCCCAGTTGTGGATCGACTGGTCAGATGGTATTGCAGGAGCGTCAACCGGGAAGTCACATTTTCCGTTCCCACGGACTGACAACGGTGCATCCTTATGAGTGTTCCAGCCGTCGAGGTCACATCTGTCACTCATCGCTATGGCGACACGCTTGCTCTCAACGATGTCTCGCTAAACATTGGTCGCGGAATGCTCACAGGGCTGCTTGGGCCTAACGGTTCCGGCAAAACGACTTTGTTTCGGCTGCTGGCGACACTGTTGCCGGTACAGTCCGGACGCATCATGGTTGAGGGATGTGCCGTCGGAACCCAGTCTTCGCGTGTGCGGGAACATTTGGGAGTAACATTTCAATCGCCTGCTCTGGATGGACGCTTGACCGTTGAAGAAAATCTGCGGTGCCATGGCCAGTTGTATGCCATTAATCGTATGACGCTGCAGGAACGTATTGAATCCGGATTAAAAAGGCTCGATCTGATCGACCGGCGTAGAGATCGAGTTGAACTGTTGTCCGGTGGTCTGAAGCGCCGAGTAGAACTGGCCAAGGGCTTGCTGCATCGTCCTGATGTACTGCTGCTGGATGAGCCGAGTACCGGGCTGGACGTGCTGGCCAGACGGAGATTCTGGAACCTTGTTGATGAAGTGCGCCAGGCCGACGGTACAACCGTCATCGTTTCGACTCATTTGATGGACGAAGCCGAACGTTGTGATCAGTTATTTCTGCTGAACGACGGTCGCGTGATCAAGTCCGGATCTCCAAATGAGTTACAGTACAGCATCAACGGCGAACGACTCACCGTCCGCTGCCGAGACGTTTCGGCTGCCTTGCCGGTCATTGAACAGTTGTTGGGGGAATCGCCGGTGGTTCGGGGAGACAAGCTTACTCTACGGGTCGTCTCAGCGGCTCAACGGCTGCCTGAATTAATGAACCAGCTGCGGGAAAATGTGTTGTCGGTTGAGGTCGCTCAAACGTCTCTGGATGATGTGTTCATCGAAGCGACAGGCCGTGGACTCGCTGAGGAGTCGTCGGATGAGTAATATAATGGCATGTTTAGTATCTTGTCGTCTTTGATCTGATGATACGCAGTTGGCAAGACGCCATATTTTGGATTTGAAGAAAGTGAATGGAATGGTTGCTCCTCGTGTCTGTGTCCTGCGTGCTCCCGGAACGAACTGTGATGTAGAAACAGCTCATGCGTTCGAACTGGCCGGAGCGAAGGCCGACCGTGTGCATTTGTTTCGTCTGCTCGAAACTCCGGAACTGATTCGTGACTATCAGGCACTGTGCATTCCCGGTGGCTTCAGCTACGGCGATGACCTTGGAGCGGGAGTAATCTTCAGTGGCCACCTGCGTGGTCAGCTCCACGACATGATGCAGGAGTTTTTGCAGGCTGACACTTTAATGCTCGGCATCTGCAACGGGTTTCAGGTGCTGTTGAAAGCAGGGCTATTAGTGCCCTCGATGGTTCCTGCCGGTAATGAATCGGTTGACGCTGTAAATGAGCAGTCGATGACACTCACATGGAATCGCAACTCTCGTTACACCGACTGCTGGGTAAGACTCAAAGCTGCTTCGGATTCATCTGTCTTCCTGAAGGGTATCGATGAATTTGAGTCTCCGATTGCTCACGCGGAAGGGCGACTGGCCGTACGTGACGAGAGTGTGCTCGACGACCTGCGCAAGCACAATTCCATAGCACTTTGTTACTGGTCAGACGAACTCGATCAAGAGGCTAAGACACTGGACGATGTATCTCGACAGGACATTCTTTCTGAACCAGCAAATCCAAACGGTTCACTCGCCAATATCGCAGGACTGTCTGATGCAACCGGTCGGGTGCTGGGACTCATGCCACATCCTGAACGCTACCTCTTTGCCACTCAACATCCTCAATGGACTCGGAATAGTTTTCGAGGTGAGGGCGACGGCATGGCGTTGTTTCGAAATGCCGTTGATTACTTTGAGTGAAACAACACAGCCACTGTGTGCATGCACTTACCTCTGCCGCTGAGGGCTGCAGGCCGAATACCCAGTGCGTGTAACATGGCCTGACAAGCAGTCACGTTGACGATAACCATGCCCCGCGAGCCATTTGAATTCGCAGGCGGGTGTCAGCGCACCGGAGAAGAGGTAAGCTGTAATCATCGAGGCGTCGGCGATGCAGCGTTCGGAACCACTTTCCATGGTGACAGCGGAACGGTCAAGATCCCTGACCGTGGGCACGTGGTCAGCGACAGATAAAGGAAGTCTAAACAGAAGCCGGCAAACGCTGAAACGCGTCGCACATTCAGCACTTCGTCGACGCAATTCGCTCCATTGATAGCGAATGCAGAGATTACAGAAGGTCACAAGAAGGCATTAGGATGACACCCTGGAAACATGACTCACCCAACGGGTGACTCCCTTCGTTGTGATCAATCCCACGGCCATCTCCTCACTAACGATTCGCCTTCTGGGCTGTAGAAACACAGTTACGAAGCCGGTTGGGCACGACTACTCAGTTGAGCCGTCGGAAGAGGTCTCCGTTGGCTCTTCCGTTGCCCCTGGACGTGGCCCCAAAAGCTCTCGAAGCTGCAGACGTTCGATCTGCTCGTGCTCCAATAACGCGTTGGCGAGCAAATCCAGTTCTGCACGATATTCCACGAGTAGCTGGGTCGCGATCTCGTGTGACTCCTGCATGATTGTCTGCACTTCGATATCGATGATGCGAGCGGTTTCTTCGCTGAATTCCCGGTAAGTGTGCATCTCCTTACCCAGAAAGGGATGTTCGTCGGACTGTTTAAATGATACCGGACCCACGCTCTCTGACATTCCCCAACTGGCAACCATTCGTCGAGCCAGGCTGGTACCTCGTTCGATATCGTTTTCTGCTCCCGCAGAGACTTCGTCGAAGACCAGTTTCTCGGCAGCTCGACCGCCCAGCATCATAACGAGCCGTTTTCGCAGAATTGATTCGCCAACGTTGAAGGTTTCTTTTTCAGGCATCAGCTGAGTGACACCAAGTGCCCGACCTCGAGGAATAATCGTGACCTTGTGAACCGGATCCATGCCTTCCTGGAACCATGCCAGAACTGCGTGACCGGCTTCGTGCCATGCCGTGAGCTTCCTGTCGTTGTCGTCCAGTTGTTCTTCCCGTTCGGCACCCATTTGAACGAGATCCTGAGCAAACAGAAACTCATCCATCGATACGCGACGCTTACCATCACGGGCAGCCTTGAGAGCTGCTTCGTTGACGACTTTCTGCAGCTCGGCTCCGGAGTATCCAATTGTAGATTGTGCCAGGGCATCCAGACGAACATCGTCGTCGAGCGGAACCTCACGAGTGTGAACCTTAAGAATTCCCAGCCGACCTTCTTTGACGGGTAGATCGACAGTGACGTGACGGTCAAACCGACCGGGGCGCAGCAGCGCTGGATCAAGAACATCCTGACGGTTGGTCGCGGCCAGCACGATTATCGATTCTGTCTGGCTAAAGCCATCCATTTCACTGAGAATCTGATTGAGTGTCTGCTCGCGTTCGTCGTGGCCTCCGCCGACACCTGCTCCACGCACACGACCCACTGCGTCAATTTCGTCGATAAAGATAATGCAGGGCGCGCTGGCTCGCGCAGTCTTAAATAGATCTCGCACACGGGTCGCACCGACACCGACAAACATCTGGATGAATTCAGAGCCGTTCACGGAAAAGAAAGGGACATCGGCTTCACCAGCAGTAGCTCGCGCCAATAAGGTTTTACCGGTTCCCGGAGGACCGACTAACAGAACGCCTCGAGGAATCTTTGCACCCAGCCGAGTGAAATCTTCGGGCGCCTTCAGGAATTGAACAACTTCCTGAAGGTCTTGCTTGGCACTTTTGAGACCAGCGACGTCATCGAATGTTGCTGCCTTATCAGTTTTTTCAAAGAGCTGGGCGGGACTGCGGATGAATGAACCCATCATTCCGCCACCGCTGAAGGGGTCGCTGGAACGACGGAACATGAACCAGATGAAGCCGAGCACTGCCAGAGTACCGACAGCGTAGATCAGCATCAGCGTGCCGGCGGTCATTGTGTTGTGTTTAACATCCAACGGGCCAAGTGAATTCAGAGCTTGCCGCAGCGTGGTATCTTCTTCCCAGCCCGGTAATGGTTTGGTGTTGAATTGCTGCGTGAGGGTGCCCTGAACCAAATCAGGCGATTCTGCCGGAATCGTTTTCCATTCTCCAGTGAATACATCGCCGTTTTCCATGTGGTAAACGGTGAGTGATTTCACGTTTCCTTCCAGCAGCTGCTGCCGGAAAAAGTTGTGAGGGACTCCTGTGCCATGATTGGACGGCAGATCGTACATGAACCAAGCGACCGCCAGCAGGGAGCCGATGATCAGCAAAGGCATCATGCCGAATCCTCGCCCCGGACGTTGATCGTCCGCAGAACCGTGGCTGTTGCTGCTGCTGGACTTTTGAGTGGGCTCGGGGGTTGGCTGCGGATCCAATTGATCGGAACCGGCTTCGTCTTCAGGCTTTTTGTCGCCTGCGTGATCGTTGGGCATCATGTGTTTCTGTACCAGTCACTGGGCACGAAAAAAGGAACGAAACGCTACCTCCGCATGCACCTGAGAACCGAATGCCGCAGGGCTGCTTCATTTCTGACCTGACCCGGTTTGGCTGGCCCCACCACAATTGGAGGCAGCGTTCCGTTCCCTTGATGGGCGGAACGCATTGGGCCGCATTATTTCCGCTACAGACTCGAACGCAAGGCACTCATCTGTGGAAATAGCGGCGTTTTACTGCTTTACGGACGAACAAATATCACAAAGGAATCTATCAGACCGCAAAAACACAATGCCGCCAGGTTCGTCAGTGAACGCCAACGGCTGATTTACCCCGCAGGGACTCGAACCCCAACTGACAGAACCAGAATCTGTTGTGCTACCAATTACACCACGGGGTAGAAAGGCTTGCAGCTCAATCGTTCCATTGTAACGATACTAGCACCCGACCACGGATGTGTGAAGGCTGCGGATCTTCATTCCTAGATGCAGTTATGCTCTCTGTGGGGATCCGCAGGACCGCCTATCAAGACCGGCACCTTTTGCCGAATTGCACAGAATCCGGGTGGATCCCGCCACACGACTAAGCACTTCGCAAGCAACAGGGCGTGAAACGTTGTGCAGCAGCCGTACGACCGCCGACTCATCTTACACCGAAATCTGGCTCGGCTTACATTGACGGATCGACGCTTCCGGCTGGGCGATCAATCGCGAGGCCGATCTTGTTTTCACGGATGATCCCATGCGTACGATTGCAGTCATGAATCAAAAAGGTGGTGTTGGCAAAACCACCACCAGTGTGAACCTCGCAGCCGCTCTGGCAAAAGCCGGCCAGCGTGTCTGTCTGCTGGACCTCGATCCTCAGGGGCATGCATCGTTTCATCTGGGTCTCGAAGCCGGACAGCAAACTGGCACGATTTATGACGTATTTTCAGACGAAGCAACCCTCGACGATGTGCGCCAGTTGGTGGCCGACAACCTATCCGTCGTTCCTTCCAACATCGATCTGGCAGCTGTAGAAGTAGAATTGGCAGGAGTTCAGCAACGTGAATTTCTGCTACGGAATGTGCTGCAACCATGGGAGGAACAATCACGATTTGATTATGTCGTCATGGATTGCCCGCCATCATTGGGGATCCTGACAATCAACGCTCTATCGGCAGTCAAAGAAGTTCTCATTCCTCTGCAACCTCACTTCTTCGCATTGCAGGGATTATCGAAGCTGTTTGAAACGACAGCACTGGTGAGTCGAAGACTCAACCGTAATCTCAAAGTCACGGGAGTAGCATTGTGTCTGTACGAATCGGGTACTCGCCTGGCGGCAGATGTCACAGAAGACCTGAGATACTTTTTGGAAGCGAGTGATTCAGACACACCATGGGCGAACACTCAGATCTTTCGCACAAAAATTCGTCGAAACATTAAGCTCGCAGAATCGCCCAGCTTCGGCCAAAGCATCTTCGATTACGCTCCCAGGTGTCCAGGAGCAATCGACTACTCCGGGCTTGCGGACGAAGTCCTTGCGCAGGCAGCGGCGGGCGGGACGAAGAGCGATGATTTGGCCACTGCCGCCTAGGCTGAATATGCAGAGGGTGAACTATCCGCAACCGGCGTACTGAATCACCACTCGAGCTGGGCGTTGCAGCATGCAGACTGAGTTCTATCGTAGACACAGTGCAGACTCATAAGAGCCGCGCGTTAAGCGGGATTCACACAATCGGGCCCGCACGGCAGTCGCAGCCTGTCTACGCTTTGGCTACCGGAGCAATCGCATCCTTGCCGAGCCACGGGCGCAGGGCTTGGGGGATGATGATTCCCCCGTCTGCCTGTTGGTGGTTTTCAATAACAGCAATGATGGCTCGCGCACACGAAATCGCCGTCCCGTTCAGTGTGTGCACAAACTGAGTTCCCTTACGGTCTGCGGAACGGCAGCGAATGTTCAACCGTCGGGCCTGGTAGTCTGTGCAGTTGGAAGCCGAAGTCACTTCGCCCCAGCTCCCACCTTTGCCTCTGCCCGGCATCCATGCTTCCAGATCATATTTCCGGTAGGCTGGTGCTCCGAGATCTCCCGTAGCCGTATCAATCAAGCGGTAAGGTACTTCGAGTGCCTGAAAGATTTCTTCTTCGATACGGACAATGTCCTCATGAATCGCAGACGAAATTGCGAGGTCCGGCTCGGTGAAGGCAAACATTTCAACTTTTGTAAACTGATGCACTCGATAGATGCCTCGAGTTGCTCGACCGTGAGCTCCTGCTTCTGTTCGGAAACAGTGAGACAATCCACCGCAACGAACAGGAAGGTCGGTCAGGTCCAGAACCTGATCGGCCATCGACCCACCTAACGTGATTTCAGCGGTCGCCACCAGGCTGAGGTCAGTGTCTGACACAGAATAGATTTGTGTTTCATCGCCTCGAGGATTGAAACCGATGCCCTGAAGAACCGAATCACGTGCCAGATCCGGTGTAGAATACAAAGTGAAGCCTTCGTCTCGCAGCTTACACAGAGCGAACTGAACTAAGGCCATTTCCAGCATCACGGCATCATTCTTCAGGAAATAGAATCCGTGACCGGCGACCCGTGAACCTGCTTCGAAATCGATAAGTTCGCAACTGTCAGCAATGTCGACATGATCAAGCGGAGGGAACTCGAATGCCCTGCGTTCCCCTACGACACGAATCTCCGACGCATCTTCTTCGCCGCCGATTGGTGCATCCGGGTGAGTCAGATTTGGAACCTGTGCCTGCAAATCACGCAGACTGGCTTCCACTGGCTTCAGTTCCGTGTCCAGGTCTGCAATTTGTTTTCGCAGGTCTTTACCTTGAGCGATTAATTGCGGACGTTCGTCAGCTGACGCTTTCGGGATTTGTGCCGATACTTCTTTTTGCTGGCGGCGCAAATCATCCGTTTTGGCAATCCGGCTGTTCCGTTCGTCTCGAAAAGCAGCGATGGCGGCGACGTCAATATCGACGCCACGGGCTTTGCAGTTCGCGCTGACAGCATCCTGGTTGTCGCAAATGAACTGAAGATCCAGCATAAGTATTTTTCTGTAGTCGAATGTCTATGAATTAATGCGTTAAAGAAGTTGCCACAAGAGCTTCAGAAAACAACGTGTTCGTATTCGGTCCCCGTCAAATACATCACCTACCCGTGTGCCACACCGCTGAGAGCATCCCACAACATAGCACTGGCTAATATACCGTTGTGAAAATCTTCCAGGTGCAGGTGTTCGTCCGGGCTGTGGAGATTGTCAGAGTTTCGTCCCCAGCCCAGGAGCAATGTATCGACATCCAGAATCTGCTTGAAGCTCATCACGACCGGGATTGATCCACCCTCTCGAATAAATACCGGAGGATTCCCGAATGCGGCTTCGACAGCCGTACTTGCGGCGGTCATCCATTTGCTGGTTGGGTCGAGTACAAATGCCGGGCATCCGTGAAAGCGACTGAATTTGAAGGTCAGCCCGGCGTGACACTGGCTACTGAGAAATTGTTCGAGTGAATCCAGAATTGTGTCCGGGTTTTGCCCGGGGACCATACGACAGGTAATCTTAGCCTTTGCCCAGGCTGGCACGATTGTTTTGGGCCCCTCTCCTGTGTAACCACTTTCGATTCCATTAATATCGCAGCTGGGCCGAATCCAGCGGCGTTCAAGAGTCGTCCACCCGTCTTCTCCAAAAAGATCACTGCTTCCAACGTCGGCCAAAAAGGAATCCTCGGAAAACGGCAGTTGAGCGAACTGCTCACGTTCCGCGTTGCTGACCGGCTGGATGTCGTCGTAAAAACCGGGAATCTGAATGCGACCGGTTGCGTCGACTAACGATCCACACATTGCAGCAATCGCGTTCGCCGGATTAGCAATGCTGCCGCCGAAAATTCCACTGTGTAGATCCCTGGACGGACCCTGAAGATTCACTTCAGCCGCAATGATACCTCGCAAGCCATATGTGATGGCGGGAATACCGTCCCCATATTGACTGGTGTCGCTGATGACTGCCACATCAGCTTTCAGACGCTCGCGATTGTCTCCCAAAAATCGGTCCAGATTATCGCTGCCGACTTCTTCTTCGCCTTCCACCAGGAATTTGATGTTCACCGGAAGTGTTTTCACCGTGTTCGCCCACGCCTCAATCGACTTGATGTGGGTGAAAAGCTGGCCTTTGTCGTCGGTAGCTCCCCGAGCGTAAATTTTCCCGTCACGAACTTGAGGTTCAAACGCGGGCGTTGTCCATTCGTCCAGTGGATCAGGCGGCTGGACATCGTAGTGTCCATAGATCAGTACCGTTGGGAGGTCGCCAGATTCAATCCGTTCCCCGTAGACAACGGGATGCCCCGGTGTAGGGATAATTTCAGAAGTGAGCCCGGCTTTCAGCATCGCCTTTCGTACGAATTTTGCACATCGTTGCATATCGGGTTTGAATGCAGAATCGGCACTCACACTGGGGATGCGCAGAAAATCGCAAAGTTCTTCAACGGCCTGATCACGCGATTCGCCAACAAGCTGAACGACATCAGAATTCATAATAACAGCACTCCCTGCTGCGGAGGAACGAGCAGAAACGGATGAATAACGTACCCGTTGAATGACTTCAACCCAAATGTGTGGAAGGTTTAACTGTGGTGCCAAGTCGTATGTGACAACTTACAGGACGAACAACTTGCTGGGCTGTTCCGGCGATTCTTCTCACACATGACATGTTGTTATGGGCTTCTCAGCACATGCTGCGTTCCTGGAACCGTCCCATGCAGTTGCAGGGGTATCGGCGGTTCCAACCGGAATCAATCGCATACGCTTTACCCACCGATCCATTCAAATAGACTGCCTGCTCAGCCATTCGCAACAGTTCCTGCTTTTACGATTCTGAAAAGATATGCAGCCATTTGACCTTCAGGTAAACGGATATGCAGGTGTTGATTTTTGCTCTTCAGCTCTGACAGCAAAACAGCTTCAGACTGCCTGTGAGGCACTGCAGCAAGATAGTGTGGATGGAATTCTGGCAACCGTCATTACGGATACGGTTGATTCGCTCGTTCACAAGCTAAAAAATCTGGTGACGCTGCGTGAGCAGAATCCCCTGGCCCAAAAGATCATCGCAGGCTTTCACATTGAAGGTCCATTTCTGAATCCGAAAACGGGATACATAGGAGCTCACCCATCAGAAGCCGCTGTTTCTGCAAATATCGACGATGCGAAACGACTATTGGATGCCGCCGGTGGTTTGACTCGAGTCTTCACATTGGCACCGGAGCAGGATTCGGGATTCGCCACAACCAGCATGCTGGCAAATCAGGGCGTGACCGTGTCGGCTGGTCACTGCAATCCAACTTTGGATGAACTCAGAGGAGCCATTGACAGCGGGCTAAGTATGGTGACTCACTTCGGGAACGGCTGTCCGGTGACAGTACCTCGACATGATAATGTTCTACAGCGATTTCTCGCCTGTCGTAAAGACTTGTGGACTTGCTTCATTCCGGACGGAGCGCACGTTAATTTCTTCGCTCTACGAAACTATCTTGATCTGGTGGGAATCGATCGAGCAATCATGGTGACGGATGCGATTTCGGCAGCGACACTCGGTGCAGGACTCCACGAGATTTCCGGGATGACTGTTGAGGTTGATGCAAATGGAGTCGCCCGAAAACCGGGATCGCCAAACCTTGCCGGGTCAACTGTGACCATGCCAAAGATTCAGGCCAACCTGGCCGAATATCTGGGACTCAACGCAACGGAGATCCGCACTCTGGTGGATAAGAATCCCAGGCGTTCAATTGGAATGCACGCTCCATGAAACGACTGCTCTCGGCAATCGGTCCGGCAATCATCATCGCAGCAGTGGTATTGGGGCCTGGCTCGATACTGACGAGTTCTAAAGTTGGTGCTTCGCAGGGACTGGCGGGAATTCCAACCATCTGTGTGGCTTGCATACTTATGATGGGCATGGTGATTCTTTCAACCAGACTGGGAGCAGTCTGTGAACATAGTCTCTGCACAGAAATCGCATTACGACTCGGACGGCCCGCAGCGGTAACCATCGGTATTGTGTTCTTTCTTCTGGTGGCAATTTTTCAGTCATCCAACAACATCGCAGTGATTGGTGGTTTGGAGCCATTGTTGGGGGATGAAGAGCTGGGACTGTCGAGCAGGATTGTGCTCTTGGCAGGGTTCAATTTGATGCTCATCACGTGCCTGTATCTGCTGCGCGATCTGTATTCATCGATCGAACGATTAATGAAAGTGCTGATCGCAGTGATGGGACTCGCGTTTATAACGAACCTGGCCTTCGTCCTGTGGCGCAACCGAGGCTATGAGGCCGTGGTTCCAAATTCCGATATCGACTGGCTGGCAATCACAGGAATGATCGGGACCACATTTTCTGTTGGAGGAGCATTCTACCAGGCGTACCTGGTTCGCGAAAAAGGCTGGGGCATCGATGACGTACGTCATGGAACGATCGATTCGGTCGTAAGCATCTCAATCCTTGGTGGAATCACATGTGTCGTCCTGCTTACGTCATGGCGAGTCTTCTATGGTAACCCAGGTCAACCCGTTTTCGGATCTGTACGCGATGTGGCCATAATATTGGAACCATCATTGGGAGCTCAATCGCGAATTTTATTCGCGTGTGGAATTCTGGCGGGAGCAATGAGTTCGTTTCTCGGAAATGCACTGATTGGTGGAACCGTATTGTCTGATTCATTGGGCAAGGGTGCTCGCCTTGAAGACAAATGGCCTCTGCACTTCACGACGACTGCACTTTTAACAGGAATGGCTGCTGCGATTGCGGCTCTTGGTGAAAAAGAGAGTATCGTCCCTCTGATTACATTCGCCCAGGCACTTACCGTGTTGGGCCTACCGGCTATTGCAGCGGCACTTGTGTATCTGGGAACTCGTCCCGACCTTCGTGCACGTGCCCATTTTCCTCGCTGGCTGCTTGGATTGACGACGATTGGCCTCATCGTTTCCTGCGGGCTGGCCGCCTTGACCACCAATTTGGTCTGGAGCAAGTTGACGACAGTCACTGAAGTCAGCGAGGCTGGATTAAATTAACGCGGCCATAAGACAACTGCAATTTTGGAACGACCGAGGAGTGCAAGCGTGGTGCTGCCATTTAGTGCCGGATGACGCGACGAAGCACAAAACATGCTGCAACGCCGATAATTGCATTTGGAACCCACATTGCCCACATGGGATCCAAAGTCCCGGACTTCCCCAAATTCACCATCAGAAATGTCACCGGATAGTAAATCAGCAGAATGGGGAGGAAGCACATGATAAAGCTGGTAACGAACTGACGTCGTGCCTGTATGACAGCAAAGGGCCCACCAAGCAGTGTGAAGAACAAACAGCTTCCCGCCATTGCATATCGAGTATGAATTTCTGTGTGCATTCGGTCTGAGCTGGATTTATTAAAACGCGAGGCCCTGTTGAACCGTTTTGTCTGTTTGCTGGATAGCTGATCGAAATCACCAACCATCAGCAACATCGCAATTTCCTGGTCACGCTGTATCCGAATGTTCTCTCTGTCATCAGACAATCTGACAAGTTGCTCTCGAATGTCTTCGATGGTGAGATGTCGCGCTTTCTTTTCACCGAGTTCAGCCTTGAGATCGAAATCCAAAATATACTCATTTACCCAGCCACCGGTATCTCGACCAGGTGCACTGATGACTGCATTCTTCAGATAGAGTTTTACTTTACGTTCTTCGACATCAAATTGTACCTGGGCTTGTTCAGCTTTGGCTGTGACCTGCTGGTGGTTGCGATTGCGATATGTGAAGGAAGGCAAAATCAGTGTTTTGCCCCGGACATCATCAACCAAAATTGAATAACCATCGTTTGGGCTGCCATAGTAGTGCTGTTTATCAAGGACACGCAGGAAGATGTCTTCCATGGCCTGAGTGACCACGACTTCGATGTTGGTTATGGCCCACGGGATGGCGCGATCCGTCATCCCAAAAGATACGATTGTCAGGGTGCCCCCCAACAGAAACGCTGGGGCCAACAGACGTAATGGATGAACTCCTGCCGACTTAGCCGCCGTGATTTCATTGTCACTGGCTATGCGCCCATAGACAACTGTGACTGCCAGTAACACCGTTGCAGGAATGGTAAATGGCAACAGGCTGGGAACGACAAATGGCATGATCTGAAAGACCTGCCGCAGGCCCAGGTCTCGTTCACTGGCTTCGCGCATCAGCCCAATGAAAACCAGCATGACCGTGAGTCCCACCAGCAGCAGGGTGAACACTCGGACAAGTTCCCACAGAATAGATCGCTGCAGAAGTTTCAACTTTTTGTGCCGCTCGTAAAGTCAACAGGCAAAACGACAGCGGAAACACTGCCCCCATCGTTGCGTAAGCGTATTATTCACGCGGATCTGGGACAACATCAGATTTGTGGAGTACCAAGATCCGGATAGTCATTGTGGAACGAACCACAAAAAACCTGTGTTTTATCTCTTGTTCTCCCGGTTCTCGCCCGGAACTGTTATCCTCGAAGCTTTTCTTAGCCCCGTGAACAGAAGCACTGGATGCTCACCGTGAGGCAGAATTCTGTGGTTATTCGTTCTCAAACAGAGTATGAGAACGACAGCCCGACTGAGGTGAGAAGCCAGATCGACAGATTTAACATTAAGACAACACGTCGGTTAGCACGTGAGCTTCTTCAACGCCGGAAAGTCGGAAGTCCAGTCCCTGAAACTTATACGTGAATCGGTTGTGATCGACTCCCAGGAGATGCAGCATTGTAGCGTGAAAATCACGCACGTGCGTCCGATTTTCGACAGCGTTGTAGCCGAAGTCGTCAGTCGCTCCGTAGGTTGTGCCCCCCTTCACACCGCCTCCAGCCATCCACATGGAGAAACCTTTGATGTGATGATCACGTCCAGTACCCTGAGCCATCGGAGTTCGACCGAATTCGCCGCTCCAGATAATCAGTGTCTCGTTCAGCATGCCTCGCTGACGCAGGTCATTCACCAACGCAGCGGCTCCCTGGTCAACCAGCTTAGCCGTCGCTTCGACTCCTGCTTTGACTCCCCCGTGATGGTCCCAACCTCGATGGTAGAGCTGAATAAACCTAACACCTCGCTCGGCCAATCGCCTGGCCAGCAGACAATTACTACCGAACGAACCGTCTCCAGGAGTGCAGCCATACATATTGACGATGTGGTTGGGTTCACCCGACATATCTGTCAGTTCCGGCACTGAAGTCTGCATGCGAAAGGCCATTTCGTAGCCGGTAATTCGAGTCTTGATTTCCGGATCGTCCAGTGATTTATTACGAATGGAGTTAATCCGGGACACAGCATCGACCACATCGCGTTGCTGTTTGCGCCCAACTCCCGCAGGATTACCAACATAATGCACAGGGTTCCCGGTAGCATGCATTTGTACTCCCTGAAAGCGGCTTGGAAGAAAACCGGAATGCCACTGCCGCGAACTGATGGGCTGGCTTTGGCCCCCACCTTCACTGGTGAGCACAATGAAGCCTGGCAAATCCTGAGATTCTGCCCCCAGCCCATACAACACCCACGAACCCATTGAAGGGCGCCCGCTGATGGCTGTTCCTGTGTTAAAAAAAGTATGAGCCGGGTCATGGTTAATCTGCTCGGTGTACATGGAGTTGATGACACACATGTCATCAGCCAGTCCGGAAACATGTTTGAAAACATTCGACATCTGCAGACCGCTTTGCCCACACGGCACGAACGAATGCTGAGGAGCCAAAACAGTCAGCGGCTTGCCCTGAAGCTGCGCGATGGGCTGTCCCTCGGTCAAAGAGTCGGGCATCGGTTTGCCGTGGAATTTAGCAAGCCCCGGCTTGTGGTCAAAGGTTTCCAGATGACTGGGACCTCCAGCCATACAGAGATGGATCACTCGCTTAACTCGCGGTTTGTGATCGATTGTGGAAGTGTCCGCGCCGGTAGACGACGGATCCATCAACGACGCCAGTGCTACCGACCCAATGCCGGTCTGACGAAGAAAGGTACGACGTGCGACCTCTGACTGAGATATCTGTTTCATGGTTTTGCCTAATGCAAATAAAGAGTGGACCACGAAGATCAGAAATGGAACGACCGGACCCATTTATAAGCTTCCTGGCCGAAACACAATCAATAACGCATGATGGTTTCGTGAAGGTTCAGGACCACTCGAGCAACACTGGTCCACGCTGCGAGTTCGGCAGGATCCAGATCTTCTGCAGTGGGAGCATTACCTTCAGTGATGAGTCGTTTGGCGGCATCATAATGATCCTGATAATGAATGAGATGTTCGTCGTAAATTTGACGCAGTGCAGCCGCAACTTCAGCTTCTGGTTGGTGTGATACGGCCTCTCGATGAGCCCATTGAATGCGATCGTCCGTAGTACCGACTGCTTCTCGGACGATTCGTTCGGCGAAGACTCGTGCCGCCTCCACAAATGAAGGATCATTCAGAAGTGTGAGTGCCTGCAAAGGTGTGTTCGATCTTGAACGAGCCACCGTACATTCCTCGCGGCTGGGTGCGTCGAATGCTTTCAACATCGGGTGTAGAAATGTCCGCTGCCAGTGCGTGTACAATCCTCGTCGGTATTGGTTACTGCCCATGTCGGCAACGTAAGTCCGGCGTGGAAAATTGAGTTGACCGTAATATCCGACCGGCTGATACGGCCGACTGCTTTTACCACCAAGATCATTGACCAGCAATCCACTGATTAAGAGTGTGCCGTCACGAACCATTTCTGCATCAATCCGAAACCGTCCCTGTCGCGCAAAAAGTTCATTGTAAGGGTCAATACTTCTCAGACCTGGTGTCGGTTTCGATGATCGCCGATAGGCTGAACTGGAAACGATCATCCGCAGCATGTGCTTGATATCCCATCCGGACTCGACAAGTTCGACAGCAAGATAGTTCAGGAGATCCGGATGTGTGGGAAATGTTCCCTGCCCGCCAAAATCATCCACCGACTCACAGATTCCTCGGCCGAACATCAGAAACCACAGCCGATTAACCAACGTTCGCGACGTCAGAACGTTATCAGATTCACACAACCAATTAGCCAGATCGAGACGAGTGCCACGTCTACTGTCCAAATCCAGTGAACCCAAAAACGAGGGCACCGCGGGTTGTACTATCTCACCGGAATCATCCATCCAGTTGCCGCGGGGAAGAATACGAATCGTACGTGACTTCACCGATCGGCTAACGACCGTCAGCGGTGCCGTTGCTTCAAGATCTTTTCGCCGCTTCTTGGTTTCTTCAATCCGGCGAAGCAAATCGACCATTGGTTCTGCAATCGCGATGTAGTGTTCACGGACAACGTCTGCCTGATTTTCTGAACGTTTGTCCGGCGCAATCACTAAGGCTTCAGCAACGGCAACCGGAAGACCTTGCGGGATAACCCAGCCAGCGGCATCCCAAAAAACATGTCCACCAAACTGTCCAAATGACATCCCTGCAACAGTCTCACCCACTTTTAGACCGATGTCCTTTGCACCGATTTCGAGTCGCCTCCATTGACCGGCTTGCGGCAGCTCTCCCTGGCGACGGTAACCATCCCAGCTCGCGTCTCTGCGACCGCGAGAAATGTCGTCTGTTCCCCAGACTCCTCGATGATCCCAAACGCCATTGTTCAACTGCAGCATCAACGCAGTTGGAGGATTCAGCGGATCAACATATACCCAAGCATAGAATCGCATATTTTCAACGACCTTGACACCTTTGCTGGCTCCGCTGAAAAAGTGTTGTACCTGACCCTCGCCACTCTGCTCCCGTGATTTTGTGCCGCTGTAGATCGGGTTAGGGGCAGACACGAACTTCCACTCGCCATCGTTCTTACCACCGGTATCTTGAGCGTCATCGATCCAAACGCTTTCGATGTCCTGAGTCTCAGCAATTCGACTGCGAGCAGCTGCCTCCCACGATTTTTGATCGTTTAGAAGCGAGTCACTTAGCAGAATCTTCCGTGCTTGAAGATCTCCAATTTGCTGATCGATTTCTGTCAACTGCTGCCGAAGATCTGGTCCGGGAACACGAATATCAGGTTCGCGCCGGCCACCTCCTCCATAGACACCTCGTTCTTCTATGTCGGCAAAAAATGCACCGAACGAATAAAAGTCGCGAGACGTATAGGGATCGTATTTATGGTCGTGACATTGAGCACACCCAAGCGTCGCCCCCATGAAGACCTGCGACACGTTGCGCACTCGATCCGCAAAATAAATGGCCAGATATTCTTTGGCCTGAGATCCACCTTCTTCGGTCGTTTGATTGAGGCGATTATAACCTGACGCGACAAGTTGATTGAGCGTCGCATTCGGAAGCAGGTCTCCCGCCAGTTGTTCTCTAACGAATTGGTCGTAAGGCATGTTCGCGTTGAATGCATTGATGACGTAGTCGCGGTAAGGCGATTGTGAGATATTCTGGTCACCGTGATAACCGACAGTGTCGGCGTAACGAACAAGGTCCAGCCAATAAACCGCCATCCGTTCCCCGTAGCGTTTTGAATCCAACAGCCGTTTAACAAGAGTGTCGTATGCGACGTCAGAGGTATCTTTAACGAACGCATCGACTTCCGACGTTGTTGGTGGAAGACCAGTCAAGTCAAATGACAACCGACGAATCAGCGTGATTCGATCCGCTTCTGCTGTCGGATTCACGTCTTCTTCCGCCAGACGCGCATCGATAAACGAATCGATTGCACGAGAAGTCGAAACACCGTTTGGTACATTTGGTCGACTGAGTGCAAGGTATGCCCAGTGCGGTTCGTATTCAGCTCCTTCAAGCACCCAGCGTTTCAGAATATCACGTTCGACAGGTGTCAGCGGTTTATGAGCCTCCGCCGGAGGCATGATGTCCTCCTCGTCGCTGGAAAAGATGCGGCGCACCAATTCGCTGGCATCGGCATCTCCGGGAACAATTGCTCCACCATCCGGTCTGACAGCGTTGTCACGTTCATCAAGTCTCAGGTCACCTTCAACCGTTTTCGAATCAGGACCATGACACGCAAAACATTTATCGCTGAGAATTGGTCGCACGTCTCGGTTGAATAACACAGATCCTTCTGCGGAGAAGCAGAGAGGGGTTATTCCTGTGACAAAGACAACCCCAGCGCCCAGGAAACACACAAGACGAGAACGAAGCATAGGTCAGGTCCGGAGACGAGGTGTAAGGACACATGTCAGAAACATCAATATGATATTATAGCAGTGTGAGTGCTTCGAAGCACCACGATACTGCTACGGCCTTCTACAACACAAAATTACTGAGTTCCTCGTCATCACGAACATCTGCCAGACGGGACTCTACAAATTTCTGATCAATTGTGAGGGAATGTGGTCCACAGTCCGGAGCGGCGAAGCTGACCTCATCAAGTAGTCGTTCCATGATTGTCTGCAGTCGACGAGCTCCAATATTCTGAGTTGTCTGATTCACAGAGAAGGCGGTATCAGCAATGGCTTCAATTCCATCATCAGTGAAAGTCAGAGTGACATTGTCAGTCGCCAGCAATGCTGTGTACTGACGCGTCAGAGAACCGGATGGCTCGGTAAGAATCCGGATCAGATCGTCACGAGTCAGATCCTGCAGTTCAACTCGAATTGGGAACCGCCCCTGCAATTCCGGCATGAGATCGGCAGGCCGAGCTCGATGAAATGCACCAGCGGCGATGAACATCACCTTCTCGGTTGAAACGGTTCCATATCTTGTTTGCACTGTCGTGCCTTCGACAATCGGCAACAGGTCTCGTTGAACACCCTGACGGCTCACGTCCGCCGAACGACTGCCTTCGGAGGAGCTACAGATTTTATCGATCTCGTCTAGAAAAATGATGCCCGATTCTTCAGCCAGTGTGACAGCTTCTTCCTGAATTGTGTCGCTGTCCAGCAAACCTTCAATTTCCTGTTCATGCAGAACTTCGCGTGCCTCAGCAACCGTGAGTCTTCGCTCTTTGTTCTGCCGAGGCATCATGCGCTCAAGCATTCCCTGCAGATCCATGTCCATTTGTTCCTGCCCCATGTTGGTAAACACCTGCACGGGAGAGTTTCGCTGTTCCACAGAAAGTTCAACAGAACGCTCTTCGAGCTTACCGTCTCGCAGCATATCTCGAAACTTGGCCACGGTGCGTGCATGGCGCGACTTTTGGGATTCGGTATCCTCGCTTCCTTCTTCACCGAACGGAGTTGGTTCAAATGGCACCAGTAAATCCAGCAGGCGATCTTCGACTCTTTCACTTGCCGCTTCTTCTACATCTTTGCGTTTCGCTTTGCGAACAAGCGCGATCGATGCTTCGACCAAATCCCGAACCATACTTTCCACGTCTCGGCCGTAGTAGCCAACTTCTGTGTACTTAGATGCTTCCACTTTAATGTAGGGGGCGCTCGTCAGCTTTGCCAGACGGCGAGTAATCTCCGTCTTGCCAACACCGGTGGGACCAATCATAAGAATATTACGAGGCGCGACCTCACGACGCATTTCGTCGTCAAGCCTCATCCAGCGCCAACGGTTACGCAGTGCGATAGAGACAGCTCGCTTAGCATCATCCTGCCCTACAATATGTTCACTCAGTCGGTTAACAACCTGTTGCGGTGTTAGTTCGAACACTGCAGTTCCTCCAGGATTATGTTGTCGTTGGTGTAGATGTCGACGTCTGCGGCAACTTGCAGCGATTCACGAACGATGCCCGACGCATCCAGATCGGAATGGCGAACCAGCGCTTTGGCAGCTGCAGTTGCATAGGGGCCTCCGGATCCAATTCCAACCACTCCATCGGTCGGCTGAACCACGTCGCCCTGGCCGGTCAGTAGTAACGTGACTTCCTGATCTGCCACCAGCATCATTGCTTCCAATTTTCTTAGTATGCGGTCTGTACGCCAGTCACGAGCGAGTTCAGTGGCAGCTCGGGCAATGTTCGCCGGGTAGTCTTTCAGTTTTTCTTCGAATCGTTCCATCAGTGCAAACGCATCCGCTGTCGAGCCGGCGAATCCAATGAGCACTTTGCCGTCAAGCATTCTTCTCAGTTTGCGGGTATCTGCCTTCATAATGGTGTTGCCGTACGTCACCTGACCGTCAGCACCAAAAACGATTTTTCCTCGGTGACGCACCGCCAGCACCGTAGTGGATCGCCATTTCTGATCCGAGGTATCGGATCCATTCAAACGAGGGTGTTGGTTGTTCATGAGGCAAATTCAGTATAGAAGGCGAGGAAACGTAAGGGGACTGCAGTCCCTGAAACGGGGCAGAACATTAACAAGTTCACACTCAGGATTACAGGCCGCGACCGATTGCATTCTCTTATGAATACGCGTCGGCATCTCAGTCGATGTCGCATCCCGGAAGGGGCGGTTTTGCGGTTGACCTGGACTGACCTACGCGCGACTGACGACTTCGGCCTGTGGCCATGACCGGGTAGAAGCGCAAACAGTTTCCCGGAGACCGGGTGGCGCATTGAGCAGCCGAATGGCTGTGAGTTCTCAAATGATGCACTGCTGGTCAGTCAGGCAATTCTCTGTTGGTTGCGAGAATCGACAGAGCGTTATCAGTATCAGGACGAAGGTAGACGACTGTCGGCTTGACCACCCGCACCCCGAATTGTCGAGCAACGCATGTGATGAGTACTCAATCAGTGGCCGCATCGGCCGGGAAAAATGAAATCGCAAACATTTCTGCTTTTCGTGCTTACCCATGCGACGGAAGGATTCCGGTGAGTGCAGTTCGCACGGTGACTCAATCTTCTGCCAGCAGAACTCGCATTGGATCCGCACTGAACTCTGACATCAGCAAGCCTGACTGCAGTGACAAGATCTATAGGTGTCCGGCACTTTGTTAAGAGGAATGAACCGGCTTTGCGAAGATCATACGACCGGCACTGCTTTGCAGGACGCGAGTCACAACGGAATTAACATGTTTCCCAACCAGGCCAGCAGCCCCTTCGCAAACAACCATAGTACCGTCGTCAAGGTAGCCGACGCCCTGTCCCTGACCTTCACCTTCTTTCATAATTTGAATACGAAGACGCTCACCCGGAAGGAACTGAGGCCGTAAGGCATTCGCCACATCATTCAGGTTGATAACAATGACATCCTGAACAGCGGCAACCTTATTCAGATTGAAGTCGTTAGTGATCACTCCGGCTCGCAGCTGCTTGGCCAGTTCCACCAGTTTTTGGTCAACTGACATGGCCCGGAATTCACCCTTTTGCGTTTCATGTACACGGATGTCGATGTTAGGACTTTGCTGCAGTGTTCGCACAACTTCGAGGCCTCGACGACCTCGAACCCGACGATTCTTGTCACTGCTATCAGCCACATCCTGAACTTCCGCCAGAATGAAATCCGGAACCAGCAGTTGCGATTCCAAAATTCGGGTTTCAACGACCTCGCAGATACGTCCATCAATCAGTGAACTGCTGTCGACCAGCAGAGGCCGACCGCTTTTGAGGTCTCGAGCAAATTCTACGTAGGGAATAATGAAACGAAAATCGTCACGAGTTTGTAGTAGCATTGATACGCACAGATACGGCAGCACCAATAGAATGATCATGACCATCGTGCCACGGTATTGACTTTGCTCAGGTACAATCAAGCTCAGTGCCTGAATCGTAAGGTAAGCCAGCAGCACTCCAATCAGCAGTCCAAAATACGTGGCCGAAATTAAGTCAATTCGTTTTCGGCGAATCAGGATATCTGCAACGGTAACCAACTGCGTCGTGAAAAGGAGAATAAATGCTGCCAGTAGCGGGTGATCCTGAACTGGTACAGGCAGATCGGAAAGCGGCAATTGGAAGTAACCGGCGATTGCGCCAACACACGCAAAAAAGTATGCTAATCGCAGGAGAAGAAGGAGCATGAGAATCGGCCCCGAAATGGTTGAGTTGGAGAGGAGTGAGAAGGGCCTTCATTCTTACATTTCTCGCGACGAAGACAACCAGCCGATTGATCGAATCAGGGAAACATCAGAGACCACACTTCGGAGAAACGGTTTGGGCCAATGGAATTCTCGCTCACAATGCTGGTTGTCTGGTCCAATTGTCTTTGCATGGCTCGCCAGACAAAAAAAAACGGTGACGAGCTGCCAAAAGCACAGCTCGCCACCATTCTTACTTTTCTTCGGACAATTCCACCCATGCTGATCATCGGTGGAACTCAGGCAGACGTTTGTCTGCCAGCGTGTTCCCCCGTGAGGATTTCTCACGTTCCTCATCCAGCGATTGAGCGGAAGGTTTTGCCCTACCAGCAAACTCCAACTTTGGAAGACCGTTGCATCTGCTTGTTAACTCGCATCAGTTATCAGTTCTGACAACCGTTTGGGACAGATCCACGACGATTAGTCCCATCATCTTCCAAATGTTGTCCACCAGTCTTGCGGCAAGAACCTTACGCCGCATTCACCTAGTTGCAGCCTGCAGGAGCAGAACAATCAGCTTCAGCAGGAGCACAGCAGCTTGGCTCAGCTGGAGCACAGCAGGTTGCCTCAGCAGGTGCACAGCAGCTTGGCTCGCTACTGCATTCGTCGCCGCAGCCCTTGTTTCTCTTGAAGATGTTTTTGATCTTAGAGAACAGTCCGCCCATTTTCGGTACAGAGCAACCGTCATCGCAACCTTCGTCGCCGCAAGCAGCAGGCGCACAGCAGGTTGGCTCGGCAGGAGCACAGCAGCTTGCCTCAGCTGGAGCACAGCAGGTTGGTTCAACGCATTCTGCAGGTGCAGAGCAGTCAGCTTCTGCAGGAGCGCAACAAGATGGTTCTTCAGAGCAACTGTCGCTCTTGTGTCCGAACAGGCCAAAGAGGCCTGCGTTTGCGGTGCTGCTCATCGTCAAGACGACCATTGCAGCTGTCAGAGTAATTCCTCGCATCGTTTCAATTCTCCTAAACATGGAACATGAGGATGAAGAAGATCAGAGAGTTCGCTCTGCCTTCTCACCCCGAAATTGGGTAACGCTGGAATTTCTCTTCGGACCGACAAGAACGAGTGATAAATGCAAAAGGCAGTAAATGCCGGTGCCAACGCCAACTAGATACGACTGTTCCGATTGGATCAATTCTGCACCCTCAACTGCAGGTGCCTGCTACGTGGCAAACACCAAGAAAATGCAGAGGCATGCCTGCTCAAGCCAGTCTCTGCACAGAATGTCAGTGGAAAGGTGGCAGACTCTTCAGCAGGCATCTATCATTCAAATCGCCAGTAAATCTACTCGAAACTCCCGTGAGATCAGGTTTCTCAACGGTCGTCGTCACCCCAGTCTCGTTCTGCTGCTCAATCCATGCCTTCCTTCGAATTCGTCCACGACGTACCGTTTTCAGTCAGTTTCGTACATCGTTTAAGAATAACTGATGATGTCTTCGGGACAGATGGAGACGCCCTCACCCAACTCATTGCAGCCTCCGAAGGACAAATTCCGCGTGTTCAATTCTGGATCGATGAACATGTCGCCAGTGCAAACCCTCAACTGACACAACGCATTCATTCATTTTCTCGTCGACACGCGGATAGCCTGCAACTGACAGGAAATCTGCAGGTGGTCCCCGGCGGTGAAGACGTTAAGAACAACGTTCATCTCATCGAAAGCATGCTGAAGTGCTTCCATCATGCCGATCTCGACCGCCGCAGCTATGTCGTAGTGATTGGAGGCGGTGCTGTACTGGATGCAGTTGGATTTGCCGCTGCCATTGCTCATCGAGGTATCCGGCTGATCCGGCTGCCAACGACGACGCTTGCTCAGGCGGATTCCGGGATTGGTGTGAAGAACAGCATCAACCTGTTTGGGAAGAAGAACTGGGTGGGTACTTTTGCTGTCCCCTGGGGCATCATCAATGACAAGGCTTTGTTACAAACACTCAGTGATCGCGATTTTGCCTGTGGGTTTTCTGAAGCCGTCAAAGTCGCGCTTCTGAAGGATGGTACGTTCTTCGGTCACATTTGTGATTCTGCAGAGGCAATTCCGCAGCGCGCTGACGTATGCTGGCCAATTATTGCTGATTCCGCTCGCTGGCATCTCAAACATATTACTCAGGGAGGCGATCCTTTTGAGATGCTCGAAGCCCGACCACTCGACTTTGGACACTGGTCAGCTCACAAGCTGGAAACCATGAGCAACTTTGAACTGCGCCATGGAGAGGCTGTGGCCATCGGTGTCGCAATTGACAGTGTCTATTCTTCACTCGTACATGGTCTTCCTGCCTCCGATGCCGACAACATCATTAATTGCCTCAATACATTGGGATTGCTGGTGAACCACTCGGCATTAAACAACACTGAAGAGCTGTTCAAGGGAATGGAAGAGTTCCGGCAGCATCTTGGAGGTCGGCTAACGCTGACAATGCTCAATGCCGTCGGCAAACCACTTGACGTCCACCAGATCAATCACGACCTCATGAGACAGGCAATCGCTACTATTGTGGAACGTATTACCAAAACGGTTCAGCACGATTCGTAGCACACCCGACGGCTGCTCGAATTGAAGTTCATCTCAGTCTGAATTCAATCGAAAAACCATCTCGGCGATGCCATCGCATGAGGTGCCGGGACGCTGCCAGCATCTCTAAGATTCTGTTCCCACCACTGCCACGGCCTCAATTTCCACCAGCAGGCCCGGTTTCACTAATTGAGGGGAATGCACAGTCGCGCTGGCCGGTAATCGATCGGGAAATGCGGCAGTGCGGGCGTCGTTGTAGCTGGAGTAGTTGCTGAAGTCAGTCAGCCAGGCGGTAATCTTGACGACGTCATTCAACGTCGCACCACCGACGGCCAGAATTTCAGCAATATTGGAGAAAATCTTGTCGGCCTGGGCTCGTGCATCTCCTTCGCCCACCAGCTTTCCCTGCGGGTCAAAGGCGATCATGCCGGACACCCAGATGGTGTCACCCACCTGCACTCCCAAATCATGACTTAAGTTGTCTGCCCATGTCCATCCGGCCGGGCGAAGTGATGTTCTTTTGGCCATCGCTGATTTCCTTTCATTACATTGGTCATCTTACGGGTCGTCTATTCGGCCTTCAGCTCAGAACGACATTTTTGTGTCTGGACTGCCATGCCATGATGCGCCGAACAACAATGATATCAGTGCTTGGTCATTCCGGCTCAGTTTGACAGTGCAGCTCCCTGAAGACCGGTGCGGGCGCGAAACAGATGCCCCTCTGTCGACGTCACATACAGCGTGCTCAAATCCTCGTCACCGAAAGCGCAATTTGTTGGCCGCATGGCGGGGACATCATGTCGTTCAAGCACCTCTCCACTCGGAGAAAAAACGTAAATCGATGGGCCAGGTCCCCCCAATTCGAACCCCGCCGTTGCAACAATGTTGCCGGCGGTGTCTAGGCACATGCCGTCAACGCCACGGTACTCCCCAAAATCGTGGAGCACCGTAAAATCTCCAAGCCTGCTATCGTCTCCGATGGGATATGCGCGCAGTTCACGTTTCTCTTCCGGACGGCGCCCACTTTGAGCAACATACAGAGTCTGGTGGTCCATCGAGAACAGCAGGCCATTCGGCCGCGTGGTGTCACTGGTCATTCGCTGGATCTCAAAGTTCCCCTCGGCTGTCGGCTCCAGACGGTAGACAGAATCATGATCGAGATCCCTGTTGGCACGATCGTAGCTGAAGGGACCACCCGCGCCTTCATAGAAAGGGTCGGTAAACCAAACTCGCCCCTGCCGGTCGACCACAAGATCATTGGGGATATTCAAACGCTGGCCTTCGAAAGCATCGACCAGTACCGTGACGTCTCCATCCGGCTCGTATCGTACTACCCGCCGCGCACCACCTTCACATGCAAGAATTCTCTTTTCAGCATCCATCGCCAGCCCATTTGCATAATTGGTGCCGGTACGGTGGACGGACAGCTTCTCCGTCTGTGGATCATAACGCATGATCCGGCAGGCCTGGATCTGTGTGTAAAACAGCGTTGACCCATCCCAAACGGGCCCCTCGCTCACATCGCCATACGGTGTTTGGAGCAATTCAAAATTCCACGCCATACGTGTACGTTCCTTAACCCGGTTATGCGGACCAATGCCAGCAGCGTCCGTAAGACCAGTGTAACAACTGAGTCAGACCACTGCAGACCTGAGTGATATCTGTACCGGCCACACACAGAATAAGACATGGGCGGATTTCAGACTGCAAGTGATGAGCTCCAAACCGGCAGCTGATACGTCGTTCTGCCCGGCGATTCTACTGTCTTCCGGAGTGCAGCCATGTCGACATGTCAGTAGAGCACCAACGGCCTCGATGTTTGCCTATTAAATTAACACCATCACGTCGAGTGATGTGCATAGCAGAGTGCAAGGTTGTCCCCGCAGGACGAATTTCGATGACGGCCCGTCTGTGATTACTCTCGCGGACCACTGGGAGCGATACTGCGAATCGTGGGTAATACCTGGTTTGGCCGTCTATCTTATGTTAGACTGGGCTAATGAAGTTCGTGTCGAACCCAGGCGACGTTGCTGCGGTCAGAGTTTTCTCGGTACCCGCGGTACAGTTTGCCAGGACACTGATGGCGTTTGCTCGTTCGCAGTCTGCTGGAGAAATCGAATGCTGGAAATTGGCAATTTTCGAGCGAGGACCTGCAGCGGTATCACACGTCGATCGTTTCTGGAGTTCGGAAGTTCGCTGCCGGCAGCTTTAGGCCTCGCGGGAGATACAGCCCAAGCTCAGGCCAGCGAGACGGCCAAAGCCAAGTCTGTCATCTTCGTCTTCCTGTGGGGAGCTCCCAGCCACCTCGATACATTCGATCCTAAACCAAATGCCCCCTCAGAATATCGAGGACCATTTGGAACCATCCCAACACGAACGCCAGGAGTCCACTTTTCAGAACTCCTGCCGCGCACAGCCGTTCGCAGTGATCGCTTCACACTGGTTCGGACCAACGTGGGTATCAGCTCGTCTGGCGGACATCCCAGAGGCGGTACCGTTGCGCTGACAGGCTTCGAGGAAATGCCGGAACCTGTCCAGCAGCCGACCTTCGGTTCTATTATCGAAAAGCATCGAGGACACACTGGATCGCTTCCCGGATTCTTCTCATTAACGAACGGGAAATTAACAGCAGGTGGCGAGTACATTGAGGGTGATGGCGGAGGGTTTCTTTCCAGAGCTCATGATCCGTTCATGGTCGGCTGTTCGCAGCAGGGGGTCGTCAAAATCCCGTCGATGAAACTACTTAAAGGCCTGAGTCCCGCGCGGATCAACGACAGAAGAACGCTGCTGGCACATCTCAATGCCGATCGTGCAACTCTCGACAGCGAGGCGGTGCGTGACTGGGGCAGAACCTGGGGAACGGCATACGATCTCATGCTGGATTCCACGGCACGCAGCGCCCTTGATCTCACACAGGAATCAACAGCAACCCGAGCTCGATATGGACAGTCAGAATTCGGTCAAAGCGCACTCCTTGCTCTGAGACTGGCAGAAGCCAGAGTTCCTTACATTCAGCTCAACTACAGTCGCGACTGTGATGCATTCAATCCGGGTTTCGAAATCGGCTGGGATACACACATCTACAACTTTGAATTGCTGCAGGATCAACTGTGTCCAATTTTTGACCGAGCATTTTCAGCGTTGCTGGATGACCTGAGCGATCGAGGGATCATGGACGATACACTCGTGGTATGTATGGGCGAATTCGGCAGGACGCCGAAAATCAGCAATCGAGCTGCACGGGACCACTGGACGAAATGCTACTTTTCGCTGTGGGCTGGCGGAGGTATACAGGGGGGACGCGTAATCGGTGAAAGTGACCGCACCGGCCAGGAACCTCACTCCGGTCCCGCTGTCACCACGCTCAACGTCGGCACCACCATCGCAGAACTCGCCGGCGTAACCAGTCAGGCTCGAGCCGAGATGAAGGTGCTCGAAGGGGGTACCGTAATTGATGAGCTTCTTTGACCGCGTCTCTACATACGCTGTCGCCGCGTCAATAGTTTTGATGTGTGCGGTACAGCAAAGTCTCGCCAATCCGCAACGGCTCACCAGTGACGGCATCCTCAAGGCAAGTCCGGTCTTCTGTAAGAGCGATTCAGAACTGATTTATGCAGTGCTGGAGAATGCTGAGCGATATCGACTGATGAAAATGAATGTAGCCAGTGGTGAAATCGAATCGCTACGGAAGGACGCTACGACGGCAGAATTTGAACCGACCTGCTCGCGTGACGGACGCTACTGTGCGTTCGTGCGTCAACGGGGAGTTCTAAGTCTGTCGATGGCTATTTTTGACCGTCAGTCGAATTCCCTGGTGGAAGTGCTGCCACCATCGGGATTTGCAGGAATGCGCAGCCCGGCAATTTCACCAGACAACTCCCGGGTGCTGTATTCGTTTGCCGATGGAGGACGGCAGCAGATTTATGTGACAAACCTGCAGGCCAAGGATCCGATGAAACTAACGGACAGTTCCGGAATCGACAACTGGCCAGGCTTCTCACCGGACGGTCAATCCATTGTGTTTGGTTCGTCCCGTGACGGAGCGTTTGAGATTTATGTCATGCAGAGTGATGGTTCTGAGGTGAAGCGAATCACTCACAGCCCGTTTCAGGACATTCGACCATGTTTTTCGCCCGACGGAAAACGGATCGCGTTTGTCAGTCACCGCGATGGAAACAGCGAAATCTATGTGGTCAACATCGACGGCAGCAGTCTGACCCGTGTGACGAACCACGCAGAGAGAGATGACTATCCGGCCTGGCACTCTGATGGAAAGCGGCTGGTGATTGTCTCAGAGCGCGATGGTCAGCATGATTTGTATCTGCTGAAAATTCCGTAAGTACTGACCGCCGTTTGATCTCTGATCAGGGCGCTGCAGAAAACGAAACAATTGCTTCGGTCTGGCTGGGCACCCAGATTCGCACTTCCCCATCATAGGCACCGGAAGCAATGCGTTCAGTAGCCGCGTGAAAATCGACACTCAGCGGCCAGTCCGTATGACCTTTGAACTGATGAATTTCCTTGTTTTTCTTGACTTCAAACTGACGGACGGTGCCGTCCGCGGATACGCCGAACAGGCTCGTGCCAATCACTGCCAGCTGAAAGACTTCATTGTCAAAAGCAATCTCCGCCGACTTGGCTCCGTCAACGGTTTTCCAACGGTGAATTTTGTTGTCGCTCCCTGACGAATAAACCTCTTCCCCGACAGGATGGAACGCGACTCCCCGAACCGGTTTTCCGTGTCCGCTGTATGTATTTATCAACTCACCCGATTCAGTATCAAACAGCTTACACGTCTTGTCTCGACTTCCGGTGACAAGACGGCTTCCGTCAGCGCTCCAGGCCACGCAAGTCACCCAGTCGGAATGGCTGTTGATCGCCAGTCGTTCGTTTCCGTCAGCCACACCATAGACCTTCACACCACTGTCTACCGTGGCGGCCGCGATGCGCGAGCCATCGGGACTAAATTTGACATCGAGCACCAGATCTCCGGCGGTATCTATAACCTGTTTCAGTCGGCCGCCCGCCACGTCAACAATGCGCACAGAACCACTGCGGCCTGGTGCCCCGTCTCCAACAACCAGCAGCGTTCCATCAGGAGAAAGGTCCAGCCCAGATGTGCGCTGGCCAATATTCGAGATGCGCCGTGCCAAAGCGCCATCACTCGTATTCCAGACAGTGATCTCATGGTATCCACCAGCATAGAGCTGAGTCCCGTCGTGGTTAAACTGCACAGCAGTGACCGGAATCCCGTGTTGATATTTTTCCGGGGAATCAGGCTGCACAGATCGTGCAACGATGTCTGACAGACTCGCATTTGGCTCGTCACCATCGAACATGGCGCCCTCATCGATCCATCTCCTGAGCAGTTCAATCTGTGCGGTCGATAACTTCTTGCGGTCCAAAGGCATGCGTTCACCCGGATCATCCGACAGAATTCTCCGAAACGCTTCACTGTCTTCCGAATTTCCGCCAACGAATCCGGGCAACTCCGAATCCCCTTCACCAATGGCAAATTCAAAAGAATCGACTCTGTAGCTGCCTTCGGCTTTCTTAGTGCCGTGACAACCCTGACAGTTTTCGACAAGCAACGGAGCAATGCTTGCGGAGAAACTGACAGACTGGCGGGCTGCATCATCAGCGACTGCCAGCAGCGGCATGACCAGCACCCACAAAATCACACGTGACACAATAATCATGATGCGCCTCACTTCGACCTCTCACAACAACAATGTCCCGGTACATGCTCGCGCACTTCCCGACAAACACCACACTCACACCATCGTTGGCACGTTCAGCACGTTAGTGGTTAAAAAGAAATTCGTTCCTGTTGAGAACGACCCAGCAAATATCTTCGAGTGCCACCAGTCGAATGTTTTCCGGAGACAATACGGACTCCTTCAGTTTTACAAAACGGGTTTCTGATTCCGTCAACTGTTTCTGCTGTTCTTCGGGCAGTTCTTTCACCAACTGCTCGTCCGTGACGTCCCTCAATGACCCAAATTTGTCAGCCAGATAAGACTGCACATCGCTGCGTCCCTCTTCTGCAGTTGTCACGGCACCCCGCACATCCGTACGAATGGCTTCCGAAACAGTCAGCAAACGAATTTCAAAAACCCTGTCGCGGAGTGTATTCTTCAATTCCTCCAGCGACTGACCGGCAAGCTCAATCTCTGCGTACAGTCGGACATTCTGTTCCTCCAGCTGCGTTTTTTTACTGGACACGTGTTGGATCTCCGCATCCATCTCTTCGCTGGTTGGCACTCGCGACAGAGCGGCAAGATTGAGCGCCGTAATAATTTCCTGATCGGACTTTCCGGAATTGACCAGCGAACGAAACCGATTAGCACCGTCCCGCACTTTGTCGTGAATCAACGGGCCGTTGAGAAATTGAATCGCCATTCCAAGATTAGATTCTGTGGCACGCTCGCACTCACACACCGTTTGTCGTTCGGGTTGTCCAAATACCTTTAAGAATTCATGATTGACAAGATCGGGAGCCGGAATCTGAGTTGCCTTCATCCCGGTCGGAAGTGATTCGAAGGTTTCTTCGATTCCTGTAACATGACAGATCGCGTCCAGCATTTGTTCAGCCGTCAGTAAACGCGGCCAGTAGTGCGAAAAATATTTCGAATCGTCACGGTTGAAATCATTCGGACGGTGACTCATCTGATAGGTTCGACTGCTGACAATCGTGCGTATAACATGCTTACGGTCGAATCCATGTTCGACAAAATCTTGAGCAAGCGCATCCAGCAGAGGACCATTTGCAGGTGGATTTGATTCACGAAAATCGTCCACAGGATCCACGATGCCGCGTCCCAGCAGGTGACTCCAGATTCGATTGACTTCAATCTTTGCGAAGAACGGATTGTCAGCAGTCGTCAGCCAGTCAGCAAACGATTGTCGACGGTCAGTGTCATTCAACTCTGCCACATTGCCGGCGACCGGAACCCAGGGCTCCATGGTCTGGCCTGTTCGCGGCTGAGTGACATCTCCGGTCGGAGCTGACCAAACAAACAGCTCATCCGGTCGGCGGGTCTTTTTTCGCTGAACTCGATTGAAAAACGCACCCATCCCGTAGTAGTTGTCCTGGGTCCAGCGTTCAAAAGGATGATTGTGACACTTTGCACACTGGAGTCTTGCTCCGAGAAAGATCTGCGAAACTGTTTCGACACAGTCGTTCATATCTTTGGTAGTCCGGAAGAAGTTTGCGGCCGGGTTCTCCAGCGTGCTCCCTGATGCCGTCAGCAGTTCTCGAGCGAATTCGTCGTAGGGCATGTTGCTGGTCACTGCGCGCTCAATCCAGCGGTGATACTTGTGAACTCCGTCTTCTCCGACCTGTCCTTTCGTTAATCGCAGAATATCACCCCATTTGAGAGCCCAGAATTTTCCAAACTCCGGGCGTTCCAGCAAACGGATCACCAATTTTTCACGGTTGTCCTCGGACGAATCATAGAGAAACACTTCCGCCTCTTCGATTGAGGGAAGAGTACCAACGAGGTCGAGGTAGACCCGTCTCAGAAATTCTTCGTCAGTGCACAGATCTGACGGCAGATATCTCAGTTTCTGCAGCTTTTCGTGTGTCAATCTGTCGACGTAATTGTTTGTGGGCTGCGTCTGCCATTCATAATTATCGATGTCTTTGACGAATGTCAGGATTGTGGATTCGATAAATTCCAGGTACCGCACGATCACGGCTGCTTCGCCCCGATCTTTTCCGACAACAAGACCTTCTCTGGTAACATGCATAACCTCAGTGTCAGACGTCGAATAGACGGCCAGTTCCGTTATATCGCGCGTTGTGCCGTCTGAGAAATCTGCCAGCACACACATCTGCTGCGTATACGCTGGGCGAATCAGGACACGATTTTCTCCTGGTGTCACCCGGATTCCCACACATGTCGGCGCATCCTGCGGGTCCGTCTGACACCCCTCGGAAATCCAGTCTTTCAGAATGGTATAGGCAGGGTCGTGTGTATTCAGTTTCAAATCACCACCATGTGATACTTTCATGAGTGGCTTGAGCAGCAACAGACTGTTTTCAGGATTCAGCGTATCTGTCCGCCGACCAAATTCCTCTCTCAGCAGTGTGTACTGATCCAGTTTTGAATCGAAGGCACGCAACGACATGCGAAAACCGCCCTTGCCGCTGGGCGAGCCGTGACAGGCGCCAGAGTTGCAACCTTGTTTTGAAAGAGCCACGAGCGTCCCGTACTGAAAGGAGACAGGATGCGGTTCATCCTGACCGACAACTTCAATCCGTGCTTCGGCTGTCAGATCTCCGGCAGTAACGACCACGGATGACACACCATCTGATTCCGGCACAACCACCCCGGCTTCGCTGACAGAAATGTTTACATCGGTTGCGGAAAACCCGGAGGCACGGGTCAGATCCTGGACGCTGCCGTCTGCGTAATATCCAGTGACAATCAGCTGCAGTTTTTGCCGCGGTCCCGACAACCTGAATTCTTCCGGGAAAATCTCAAGCCGCTCCGGCGCACCAACAATCACGGACTCCAGTGGCAGCGTGCTGCCGGCACCTTCCTGATCGGCCTGATTCGTACCACTCGTGGCGGCAAACGCCACAGCGAATCCCGCAAGAAGAAATCGAACATTCAGTCCATAACGCTGTTGCATAGTCTCACCGTGAGTCAGCGGTTTCAGCTGACTCCTTTCCTTCGGACGGTGCCTCGGGTCTGACAATTCGCAGTACGATGTCCTTTACAAATGTTTGAGTGCGGTCGCTGTGTTCGCCGATCACAACCAGTCGCAAAGTCTGCTCGCCTTCCGATGCATCATCGCCACAGGACACAGAGACCGTGTAGTCATCTTCTTCGGACTTCACCTCGATCTCACAACCGACAGGCAATTGATCAGCAAAAACCTGAACCGCGCCTTTGAATTCCTCATCGCTGCGTTTGAGCTTGAGTCCGATCGACAGTTGTGTTCCTGAAACAATCGTATGTTCAGCAGCCTCACATGTCATCTCAAAAAATGGTTCGGCATTGGGTACGACACTGACCGTAAAGAGCCCGTCCAGCCACGGATAAGGGTATGCCAACTGAGGAATAGTCGAACGCACGGTCGTCTCCGTCGTGACAGCCCGTCGAATCCTGCGACCGTCGACTTCAGCAACTCCCACGAATCGCAGTGGCCAGAAGTCCCCTTGCTGTGCATCCGGCGGAAGGACTGCATACAGCCGGACCTCGTCCTTGCCGGCAGGAATGGTCTGATTGTAGAGATCCCATGCAGGACCTGGTTGCCGGATTTTCAGTCGGATCGGCCCGGAGTAACCTCGCCGCTGAGCTCTCACAGTCAGCGCTAAAGCGCGGTCACTAACGGGAATCGGAAACCTAACCGTCGTCTTTTCCGCATGCTTGAGTGTCAGTGAATAGTCGGCACCCGTGCGAATCGTCACGCGATAAGCAAACGACTCACCTCCCCGATAGATCAGGTCACGAACAGCAAGTCGAAATATCCCGGCATCCGCTGCAGTGTAGCTAAACTGAGAATCATCCGATTCGTTAATCGAAGTTTCAGCCACCGACTGACCTGCTGCATCAAGCAACTGCATATGGACAAGTGCGTGAGAACCGTACCGGCGACTCTCACCAACGCAATCGATCCGCTGTCCTTTCGCCAGTGCGAATTCAAAGTAATCCTGGTCTTTTTTTGTCTTCAGCACACCGCTGACTGCGCACGGAACAGTCACGGGCACACCGTCTTTTGGCCGATTGTTAGGTTCGATTTCTGTAATTTCCGGCAGTTCGCTCACGGCGATTTGTGCCATCGCTGAGCTCACACCGTCGCTCCGTTTAATACTGATCGCAAGTTGATCGCCCGCAACAGTCACCGGCAGGTATTTGATCAACGACAGAGGTTCGTTCCAACTTTGCCCCGTGAATCGAAACTGTGTAGTGGCCCCCAATCTTGCTCCCATCGGATAAGGAGAAGTGAGTATCGGAAAGTCGCCAATCCGCATACGGTAGGTTCCACCGCTGCGATAACGATTATCTCGCACTTCAACGATGTAATCACCGTCCTCTGCCGACTGAAACAACAAGTGACAGTCCGCACCGAACCCGGGGCTGTCGTCCGCGATCATCAGCTCGTTGCCCTGAGCGTCGAGCACGCGCAGAACCGGATCCAGCAGGGACGCAATCCGCTGCGAGACGACTTCGACGGCAATCTGCTGACCACCTTTCAGACTGACTCGATAGAAGTCGGAACGGGGACCGTCAAATACCCCATCAACGGCAACGGCCGCCGGCACTTGCTGAGCTTCGGCGATCGAATGATTGGCAGTATTGTCAGCAACCGAATCAAGGTCATCGACCATTAAAAAACTCAGATTGGTAACTCCGGCCGCGTTGGCTGCAACCAGTCCAACAACGCTGATCGGACAGTCTGCATCTGCTGTCATCCTGCATGTCAGTGACTTCGAGTCATCCGCAACGGTGATCTCTTCAATCTTGATCGGGGACGGTGACCAAAGTTGCAACGGCTTCGTAAGATTTTCGCCCCGAACAGTCACCAGTGTCGACTGTCCCGGCAACAGCCCCTGAGGAGCCATATTCGAGAGAGACGGCTGCCCCTGTGCCAGCCCCGTCATTACGAAGCAGACACCAGAAAATGTCATGAGAACGCGTGAAAGGAAAGGCACGGCAGGCAGACAGAATCGAAGTAAAGACACGCAATCTCCAACTCGACGAGTCGGGTCTGCGTAACAGAAGCCAAAACAGTCCCGGTGATTGAACATTCCGGTGTCCCCTGAGACTGATATTTTCCCTTAATCTTACTCTGATAGAAGCAGCCTGCGGAGTCAACAAATCGCATGACCACCACCTGAAGAACGGCGAAAACGCCTGAAAATCCGGATTGAACCGAATAACAGTCGCTACTCGGATGCAGACTTCAGTCACAAGCGAGCATGGAGCAACTCACTCAAAGCATGTCCGGACGTCGTCGTGCCGGTTCATAAACACCGGTGCCGATTTGATCTAACCCTTCATAGACTGTTGAAACAGAAATCTGTGATTTTGCTCTGTTGCCAAGCGGGGAAGCGTTTTGACATCCGATGTTGAGGCAACGTAACGTCAATCGGAGCCGGGATATTTCAGCAGCCGGCATGATCGTGGTTTTCAGTCCGTCCCTGTAGTCGTATCGGCTGCGCAACCAAATCCGCAGGGTGCTCAGCTCTCGGCACGTAACACCGGGTGGTGATTATCCGCAGCTATGTCGCGGCTGCTTCCAGTGCCTTTTCAATCAAAGCCCTGGTTTTCAAGGCTCCCGCAATCGGGTCGACGTCGTGGCCCTCAAACTCGATTGAGATGACGCCGGAGAAATCAGACTCATAGACTATCTTGAGCATTCTGAAGAAATCGGTCTTGGTCTCGTTCCCCTTGTCATCAAACTTCATCGCCTTGGCGCAGACAGCCGGAGCGTATGGCAGGCTCTTAGTGACGGCTGTGTAGCGGTCGTAGCCACCGTAGTTGTTGAAGTCGGGAAGGATGCCCGCTTGTGGGTGGTCGATTGTCTTCATGGCGGCCACCAGCCAATCGGGATCCTTCGAATTACCGCCGTGTGGCTCGATGACGATCTTAACCTTTGTGTCCCTCGCATAATCACAAAGCGGACGAAGACCTCTGGCGGCATTTTCCAGGTTTTCATCCCGGTCGCCGCCTGAATGGCAATTGACACGGATTGCGTCACACCCCAGTTGTGCGGCACAGTCAACCCAGGCTTTGTGTTCATCAATTGCACGGGCACGCTGGGCGGTATCCGGCGAGTCAAGCTGGTGCTCAGCGTCGACGAGAATGAGCACGTTCTGCATCCCCTCGCCGGTGCTGCGATTGACCAGTTCATCCATGTATTTCTTGTCTGTATGCCTGCCCTGGAATGGGCGGTTCCAGTATTCAATGTGGTTAATTCCCAGCTTCTCTTTTGCGAGTGCCGGGTAATCCAGATGCTCGAGCTTTCCTTCATTGAACCAGCGATTGAAGGTGTATGCCTGGATTCCTATCTGAAAGCGATTGGGGTCATCCTTGCCGGAGGCAAATGTTCCCGGGGTGAGCATGATGACGCCGCTGCCCATTGCAGCTGTGCGGATGAATGTACGTCTGGGTAAAGTATGCATGGGCGATATTGTGCAGGGCTCAGGTGGAAATGCAAAGCCTGCCTCTCTGGATATCGCTACGACGGGCTGAATTTCAGTTGTGGGGGAACAAGGGATCTTCCTCCCGGCAACGTAATACTGGTGGAGGACACCATCAGCCATCTGAATGCAGCCGGGCGACTTTGATCCATTCGATTTCCAGCTTAAATGGACCAGGTTTCCCGTCACCCAGCAGGAATCCAAGACCTCCAATCCTGGTCGGATCAATTTTTTTATTGCGAAAGACTCTGCCTCGCCAGGTCGCTACAAACTTCTCGACTGGTAACTCGACTTCGATCCATTCGTCTTTCTTGGTCCTGAATGCCTGCCGATAAGAGTAGCCACCACGGGTTCGTTGAGTGTAGACGTTGAACTTGTACTGGCGTCCGTCTCCTTTCACTCGGGCAATGATGACATCGTTCTCTGTCAGTGCGAGATTGCTGCCCCTGGCTCTGACAGACGCAAATCCACCGTTGTTCGCCAGCGACAATCTGCCGAAGAACTCCATTCTCTGATCTTCATTAATCTTAAAGCGGCCTGACGAACGACCGCCCATCACACCATCATTCACAGTCCGCCATCGTTTGGCGGCTTCAGGCTCTTCGAATGTGAACAGGATTCGATCTTCAGCATGCACCGCCAGCGAAAACATCGCCAGCACTGGCGCCAGTCGCAATGAGTGAACCCACATCTCGTTTGTCCTCATGTTCCTATGATTCACAGAATCAACCCTTTGGGATCAGCATCTCTTCGCTTTCTGTCGTTCAACAGTCTGCTCCGTATTCAAATCTACCTGCGTTTTGAACGCCATCAGTCTTCCGACCCGGCAACAGTAGCCCGCACCAGGCGAGAGACTTCATCAACCGGCATCACATCGCCAAGATCAATATCGATGTCTAGTAAATTGACCATATGCATGATCTCGCATCGTTCACCAACAGCTTCACGAGGAACGATCACTCGAAAACTGTCAACTGCATCACGACAAGTGGCGTAAACACAGTGGCTGGTACTCAATCCGGTTACGATCAGCGTATCGATTCCGAGCGAAGTCAGCATCTCGTGCAGATTCGTGCCTTTGAAGGCCGACGCGTATCGCTTGAGAATCAGCTTTTCTGACGGACGATGCTGCAGTCGTTCGTCGAGATCGAACAGCGGCGCATCTTCAGGGGTCAGCCGCAAAACCAGTTTTTTGTTCTGAGGGCTGGGCGGATCGGCCATATCGAATGCAAGTGACGTAAAGAATATCGGGATGCCGGCCTCTCGCGAGGCCGCCAACACCTGACAGGTGGCCTCGACCACCGAATCGGCCTGAGTACCGATCTGATGGTCCGGCTGTGTCCAGTACCGAGCGAGATCAATGACGATCAAGGCCGGACGCGAACCAAACCCAACGCGGTTTCCCCAGCCCCGCTTGAGATATCGCTCCTTAAGATCAGCCAGGTGTTCGAGCAGCGGGCCGCGGACATCATCCGGCAATGCGAGATCAGAAGATCCAAAGTCCAGACTCTTGTTTTCCGTCATGACAGATACACTTTCCGGACGAGTGATTCGATCGTGTGTCCCGATGCGCCCCGTCTCCAGTTTGTTCGAGTGGTTATCCGGCTTTGAAACACAGAGTACCAACCACAGCCAAAACTTGACAGCAGACAACAATGCAACCAAAGAGCGTCATCGCTGACATTTCTGCTGTTGTTCTTATTGGCCGCAAATGGCGGCAACGATACCGCTTTGGCAGCCGTCAACAATGCTCACAGCTGTTTGCCGAGGGGGTGACGACAATACGCGAGGCGGCCTGCAGCCGAGCTCCGAAGTGCCTGACAACGGTCGAGGGATCAACACCAAACTGCAGGTCCCCGACGAGAGCGGAACGTAACCGTTGAGCTAATCGCGAGCATGATGCGATGCATCTCCGACACGATAACGAACATTCAGTTCCGGTGTCGCCAGGCGGCGGTTTCCCTGCACCATCGAGTCCAGACAGCGTTCCAGCATTCCGCTGACCAGTAACGTGCGTTCAATCGGATAAGGCGCTTTGCCGGTGGCAAACATCTCTTCGATGTTCGATGCCAGACAGGCGGAATAATGGACATTGGGTCCAGGACTGCGCAGGAACTGTGTGGCCACGATTCCAGCCGGCCCTTTGAGTTTTGCTGCGAACAGGAAATCACCCACGGCGCCATTCAGCCACAACAAAGTAGTTCTGAGACCGTCATTGCGTTCAATGATGTAGGCACGAGGCTTTTTGACAATCTCTGGCAACACACCACTGCGAAGCAGATCCTGAGGCCGTGCATCTTTAAGCGTGATTCCCTGAAGTTCATCACTGCATGACAAAGCCGCTTCCAGAATTCGTGCGGACCAGCGACCTTCTGCAGCGGCACTCCAGACATCGTCACCCTGCAGCAGCTGCACCGATTTGACACCGGATTCACCACCTTTGCGGCGTTCGACCATCGACTGCAGACCTTCCAGTGCGTGGAAATCGTGTGCATCAGAACCCCCGGCTCCGGCCATCACAACTTCTTCGATCTCCGCACCCAGGGGGATTTCCAGTTCAGGCAGTCGCCAGGTGAAAGGAATGGAGGAACCGGCCAGCATCGGAAAGTTGAGACGTTTTGACGCATCCACCATCCGTTGTGCTTTCCGGAAGTCATACGACAGATGTTTGTCGTTGAAGACCGGCACAGCACGGTTGTCCTGTTCGAAGACAGAAACGATTTCTTCAAACCATTCGTGACGCGGATACAGCTTTTGCCCTTTGTTGTTGGATGGATAACGACCGTGCTCGCCGATCAGCAGAACACCATCGACTGCCAGTTCCGAACCGCCGCAGCGCAATGCTTCGGCGATGGTGGGATACACTTCAAAGCCAAACTGCTCGGCGCGGGTGGCACTCAGGTCGCCCTCAGGATGCTGATCCACCCACAGAGATACCACGTCCATATCGGGGCGATGCCATTCACCGTGCATCGGATACCCCTTCTGGAACCGGTCGGTGATATGTTGCGAGTGTGACAGATAAGTCCAGATTGTGGTGACAACCGCAATGCGTTTGCGAGGGGAGCACGAAACATCGATCCGCGGGCGTGCCAGGTCAACAGGCCCCGGTTGAGAACTGTTCCAGAAGGTCGACTGACTTTCCGGCTGATAATGCACTTTCAGGTGCGGCGTGGTCAGTCGGCGCTGGTCCTGATGCAGAGATTTCACCCCGGCTTCGGTCAGGCCCGTCGTCAGCAGAGTGCGTTCCACCGGATAGGGAGACTTCCCTGTCAGGAACAGTGTTTCGGTATGATGCACCAAAGGGTTGAAAAAATTCACAACCTCGCGCGGGTGAAGATACATCAGCGTCGAGAGCGGTTTGGGCTGGTTCCTGAGTCTGACGGCGACAGTGATATCCTGCACAATACCCTCCACCATCATGATCGTGGCTTTCAGTCCATCAGCGTACTCGTATCGATAGGCGATGGGATCGGCAACCTGTTCGGCCATCTCGTCCACGGTTGGCAGGTGATGATTAAATCCCTTCTGTGTGGGTGTCAGATTCAGACTGCGGCACAGACAGGCCTCAAACAGCTCGGGATCCCATCCGCCGGCATCCCAGGAACCAGCCTGCATGGCGTCCCAGAATTTGTCTCCACGGATCGCCTGGATGGCCACCACACCGGTCTCTCCGCCCTTGCGACGTTCCATCAGACTTTGCACGGCTTCCAAAGAATGGATGTCATAACCATCCGGACCGCCAACACCGACGCTGACAACTTCTTCCACTTCATGGCCCAGCGGCAGGTCAATTGCCGGCAATCGTGTTGTCACCGGCAACGAGGATCCCGCCATCAGCGCGAACCCCATACGTTCGGCTGTATCGACCATTTCTTTGGCCTGGTTCCAGTTCCACGACAGGTGTTTGTCGTTGAAGACGGGGGCCGTTCGTCCGCTACGTTCGAAGACGTCCACAATGCGGCGAAAGAATTCATAACGTGGGTAAAGGGTCTGTCCCATTTCGTTTTTGGGGTAATCGCCGTGTTCACCAATCAGCAGTACGCCGTCAACTGCCAGTTCTTCACCGCCCAGAGTGAGTGCTTCTTCGATGGACGGATAGACGGTCAATTGAGGGAACTCACGCGCGCGCGCCTGGCTCAGGTCACTTTCCGGACGCTGATCCACGTACAGTGACACCAGATCGACAGCAGGAAGATGGTGCTGGTTGTTCCAGCCATAGCCCATCAGATATCGATCGAGAATATGCTGTGCGTGAGAGTAGCGACGGTACTCCGTCACCACCGCAGCGATACGCGGCCGTGTCCGGAAAGAGGCCACGGACAGAGACGGTGCGATCAACGCAGCCGGGATGGAATGCAGAACCTGCCGACGTGACCACTGGCCAGGAACGGAGTTGGTCATACGAGTGTCACCTTATTGAATAAGAGGAACAGTCCGGTCCTGCGAACGGCATCGAAGCAGCGGGAATATGTTTCTGCAGTGAATACAGATTCAACGGAAGGTAACAGCGTGGTCATTGAGACCGCTCAGAAACCTGTTAATACCGCCGTGAGATCTCAAACGAATCCGCAACATGATGGCAAATCATTGCGGCAAATTCACTGCTGTGACGTTATTCAGTGGGGCTTGGCAGTGAACTTTTTAATCCACTTATCGTCAGTTGGTCTCCCGACCACGTGAGTGATGATGACCTATTGTGTGAACCAGAACACTGTGTACCAGAGTATTGTTGCATTTTCAGCGTGCCACGCCGTGTGACTGTTTTCCCCGTTTGCTATGCCTGCTGTGCGACGGAAGAGAGTTGGTTTCCGGCGACTGTGTGGCCGAAGATCAGTAGATCCGTGAATGTCGACTGGTCAGAATGGCGGGACTCACCCAGCACACCTAGATTCAGGACCCCGAAGTATTGCTCACGACAGTCAGCTTTCCATTTCTACAGAATCACGACCCATCGTTGCTCAAACTGGCGGCGCTGGCAGACCGTTTGAGGATCTCAACACATCGTTGATCACGATTCGCCGACTGGGGCTCATCTCCGCCGCCATTACCGACAAGGTCGCCCTGTGTGAATACAAGCCAGAGGCGCAGGTGGCATGAGTGATGTCGCATCAGCCGCCTAGTGGAACACGGGTGCAATAAATGTTTCTTTACCAATCGCAGGCGGGGTCCAGGGAATAAATCCACGGTCTCCCCACCGCAGCCACAGATATTCATCGGAGTCGATCGATCTGTCACAACGGACCTGGAACTTCTTGGGATTGCCATCGGAAGTGGCTTCTGTGACCGTGTAAGTGACACCAGAAAGTTTTCGTGTCCAGCCCTGATGCAGCGGTTTACCAGCATGTCGGAAGAACCCGGCTGCAGGTTGGCTCAACAGATTTCCCGCGACTTCCACCTCCAGTGTGAATTGGTCAACACGACGCAGTGTGAGCCCGGTAAAACCCGTACCAAGACTCCAGCTATGTCGTGGAGTCATCAGCCCATCGTAACGCCGAATCGCGGTGAAATAAAACAGGAACAAGGAGTCTGGAGGGTTGACCAAGATCACATCCTGCTCATCCAGCTGAGAATAACGCAGACACTGACTGTGAGCGCCAGCCTGAATTTGACGACTGTGTTCCACGAACTGACTGCAGCGAAGCGGCATCAGGCAAATCGACAATGGCAAATGTGCAAAGAGCCAGAATCCAGCGATCAGGTAAGCTGTGCGGCGCCACACAACAGCTTTCGGCATTACGGCCGTCTTTGTTGCTTCCCGCACGGCTGTTGATGCGGCCGATGATTTCATGTCCTGCACCAGGCCCTGTGTGTCCGTTGCTTCGATAAGCCGATCAGAACTCACAGACTGAGCAACCACTTGAGTACCGAAAATGAGTTCAATCACTCGCGCAATCAGACCATGGCTTGACACGCTGGCCAGCAACAAAACTCGATCGCTGGGAAAGGCTGCGCATAATGGCAGCAAAGAGATGATCAAAGCGACCGACCAGAATCGGACAGCTCGATCCTGACGCAGAAACGGGATGACAACAACAGCCCCCAAGGCAGTTGTCAAAATTTCGTAACCAAGCAAAAGTTGCGGTGCCATTCCGTCGTAAAGAGTATACCTGAAATCAGAGGACGAGGCTCCAGACAGTGTTGAAAGAAACGTCGGAAGCCTTTCACAGCAGGCCAGAAAAAAATTAAATGGCTGATTGGCTGGGTCAACGTACCCACCCGACCCATGTGACCCATACTCGTAGAGACGGTAGAACATCAGCCATACAAATCCTGCCAGTAAAGAGGGTACAATTCCGAACACACGGCGCCACAGTCCGTCATCATCCTCCCAGGCAACAGCCCAAGCAATCACGAAAGCACCAAAGGCGACGGCTGCTTCACACGCCAGCAAAGCAATCAAAAAGATACCAGTCGCCAGCCAGCCGTATAAGGAACGCCTCTCCACTCGCCATCGCATGTGGCAGAAAAATGCAACCAGTACCAGAACACAGGCAATGAGATGATTACGGTTTGCGATCCAGGTGACGGTGACTGCATGAACGTCGTCCACGGCAAACATGACCACTGCAAGAACAGCCACCCACGGCCTGGTGGTGAACCGGCGGTACAAGATGTAACAAAGAGAGATTGTGAACAGGTACCAGCATACGCTGTGAATGTGCATTGCTGCCGAATTCCCAGGCCACAGTTGATGATCACACCAATGGGTCACCACTGAAATTGGCCGCAGAAAGCGTACTCGTAATTGTGAGTTGCTCCACCACGGCAACATTCCTTGATCAATCCGTTCGAAGTTCGGACCTGCTGATCCGTCGGCAAAGCAGAACATGTCCGAAAATGGCTGAGCTGAAGATGACCATTCGAGATCTTTCTGGAGCATCAGATTCTGCGGGAAATCGCTGAGCTGAAATCCAGAAAATAAACACGGACACGTCAGCAGCAATACAAGAAAGAAGAGTGCGATAGTACGGGCAGGAGTAACCTTTAAACGGTCCGGGAGCCTGCATAAACGAAACAAATTAACCATGACAACCATGACAACCATTACAACGATGTGAAGTGTGACCCAGCGAAACCGTCATCTTCCGTCTTCAGAACATAACTCAATACTATAACGCATTTCCTGAGTAGATTATTTTCGCGATACGGAAATACAAGTAATGCTTCTGGGAAACGACAACACTCATCGCAGCGAAACTGACTGCACTCGATGATCTGGTCAGGCCTGCAAAGGCGGCTACTTTACGGCAGAAATTTTCCATTCCATCCGCTTATACGACACCTTCCGATCCTGCTTCATCTCGCTCTGCGGCTCACCCGGCCGTGTGTGCACCTGCGACAGACGCGCTGTTTGTAGATCTTGACGGAACCTTGGTGTTCACAGACGTGTTTGCCGAAGGCCTGCTATCTGCTGTTCGACTGCATCCCCGACGATTCGTTCACTTGCTCACACAGTTGCCACAGGGATACGCCGCCTGCAAGCGAACGCTGGCCGAATTTTGGAAGCCTGATTTTGATCATCTTCCGCTGAACGCAGAAATTATTGCGCTGATTCAGGAATACCGATCTCTCGGTCGTCCTGTCATTCTGGCGACCGCCACGGACCGGATCTGGGCCGAACAGATCGCAGGCGTTTGCCCCTTGTTTGATGCAGTTCTGGCCAGTGACGGCACAACAAATCTTAAAGGGACCGAGAAGCTCAGGGCAATTCGCCAATTGTGTCACGACAATGGCTACAAGAATTTTAGCTATGCGGGTGACTCCTCCGAAGATATTGCCATTTGGAAAGCTGCGGATGTCGCACATGTTGTGTCATCAGCATCTCGACTGGTCCGGCGGGTCCGAGAGTCAGGAGTGGCTCAGGTGAATGTGATCCCCCGAACAAAAAACACCGGGCGCGAAATTTTTAAAGCATTGCGACCGTGGCAGTGGGTGAAAAACTCTCTTTTGTTTGTTCCGCTGATCACTGCACATGAGTCACCAAATTTTTCTCAGTTCCTGCATGTTGTCTTTGCTTTTCTGATTATGAGTCTGATTGCATCAAGCATCTACGTTGTGAACGATCTTTTGGATCTTGCTGAAGATCGGTGTCATCCGATCAAATGTCGGCGACCCTTTGCAGCAGGAACGCTGCCTCTGGAGTATGGGCCTGTACTTTCTGCAGGCCTGCTGATTTGTGGATTCAGCTTAGCTGCACTGCTGTTGAACCCGCTGTTCTTAGCAATCATGACGTTGTATCTAATTTTTACACTCATCTATTCCGCAGGTGTTAAGAAAGTTGCAGTGGCGGATGTGATTTTTCTAAGTGCTCTCTATACGCTGCGCATTGTGGCCGGTGGCGCTGCGGCCGAGATCCCTGTTTCAGACTGGCTGCTGACCTTATCCGTCTTTCTGTTTACCTCACTGGCTTTTGCCAAACGACACGCCGAACTGCTTCGCCTTAAGAAAGAATCCAAAATTCGTGCTCTGGGACGTGGGTACCGTGTGAGTGACCTGGATCTCGTGCGTCAGTTTGGCATGATCAGCGGCTACATTGCTGTGCTTGTGTTTGCTCTGTATGCCGGCGATCCTCATATCCAGTCCCAGTACTCCCGGCCGTCGATGTTATGGTTGGTCTGTCCTGTGGCTCTCTTTTGGGTCAGTCATATCTGGCTCGCTGCCACCCGAGGTCTGCTGAACGAAGACCCAATTGTATTTGCAATGAAGAATCGTGTTAGTCTTTGGGTCGGTCTCTGCATCTTTGTCTTGTGGATCCTCGCAGCATTTCCCGTGATTCCCGGAACGTACTCTTTGTACTGATGTGACTGAAACCACGCATCTTGATCACTCTTTGCCCGTGAACTCACCGGGAACCAAGAACACCCCTGCCGAATCGCTCGCAGAGTATCCGGTCATCGTTGTCGAAACAGGCGAGTTGTGGTTAAACTGCCACCTGTTCGAAACTTGGTTGGCGACCGACAGGTAACCGACATTTTCGAGACAAGGCACCCGGTCAGCCAATTGATCAGTGTTTGTTCCAGCAGGCCGAGTGGCGGAATTGGCAGACGCACGGGACTTAAAATCCCGAGTTCCAATAGGAGCGTGCGGGTTCGAGTCCCGCCTCGGCTAATAAATTTGCACGTCAGCGACACAGCCTGGCTTTTTTCTGCTGCTTTTCCGAAGATATCACCTCTAGGCTGGATTTCCGGGGCCACAGACGAGTCCTGAACTGCTCGGCGTGATGCCCACCGCGCCGAAGTATGGCGAACTCGCAGGAAAATTCCCGCTACCGCAACTTCTGAGGGTATCGCAGCTGGCGGACAGGATTTGCCGGAAGGAGCAGCTTATTTCGGATTCTGGATTTGGGTCTTCGCTGTGATATCTGTCCTGTTCAATCCGGTGGGATATGTCTACAACGGGTCGACCCATAGTCAGACCGATCGCCTGAGTGCGTAGGCTCATTCGAAGTGCGCGTGTGTTGAATTTTCAGTCAGGCACTGACACGGCCCGCAGCAGCTTGCAGGTCTGCTGGCTGACATAAAAAATGGGCTGTTTACGATCGCTAACAGGGAGCTTTACTCATGACCGACGACAAAGAATTTCGTTTTTTGGGCCTCACGATGGTCAATTTGACCGTACTCTACGGCGCTTTTCTGGTCGCTGTGGCCATTGTGACTTCAATTGGTAGCACGTCCATCACGTCATATATACCGGCGATGATTGGTGTCCCCATTCTTGTTTCCGGAATTCTTGCTGCAGTCGCGCCGGCGCAGAAGAAGACCTGGATGCATGTGGCGGTACTTTTTGGGCTGCTGGCCTTTCTGGGTGGGTTCCGATTCTTCTTTGGTTTCTTTTCAGATGCAGGGGTCTTTGGCAAACCCAAAGCAGCAGTTGCACAACTTCTTTTGCTGGTAACGGGAGGCATTTACACGAAGGCCTGCGTGAAATCATTTATCCACGCCAGACGAACGCGCGAAGCTGCTGAAACAGTGGAATCCTAGCGCCGTTCCACCACGCCAAGTGCTTCAAATTTTGCTTTTTTCTGCGCCATTAACAGCGACTGCAACGACTGCATGATTCAGGCAAGCGGCCAATCACTCGGCCAACGATTGTTCCACACGATGTAATCGCCTCAAACAAAAGGCAGATCAACATATTCCTGACAACGTTTGACGCCCGATTAAAACCGAATTGGATTGTCCTCAGCCAATTGATTACCATCCTCAAGTGCCGTAACGTCATTTGCGTGCGATGAGCCAGTCGTTGTCCTGATTGGTCATCCGGCGAAGTCGGCACCTGTTCCAACGGATTCGTGATCCGAGAGGTATCCGATGAGCGGCAAAATTCACGTTCCTTCATCAGCGTTCACCAGACGTGGTGCCATCAGAGCCGGTAGTATCGGCGTGGGACTGGGCATGGCCGAGCTCTCCGGATTGCGGGCGCTGGCCGGAAACCGTGCATCCAAGGCCAAATCGGTCATCTTTGTTTTTCTCACGGGCGGACTGTCGCAACATGACAGCTTCGACATGAAGCCCGAAGCGCCCGACGATATTCGCGGCGAATTCAAACCGATCGATTCGCAAACGCCAGGCCTGCAGGTTTGCGAACATTTACCGCTGCTGGCAGAACGCAGCAATCGCTACGCTCTCGTGCGTTCCATGCAGACGAACAGCAACGGTCATGAACCTGCCTGCCACATGTTGCTGACTGGTCGAGTGGATCTGCCACCGGGTTTTTCCTTGGCCAAAGTTCCCAGTCCCAATGAATGGCCGTCTATTCCGGCAGTCGTCACTTATGCACAACGCAACCAGCGCGGCAATTTACCGCCTGCTGTTGTTCTGCCTCAACCCAGTGTGAACGAAGCAAACAAATTTCGGCCTGGGCAGTATGCAGGCAAACTTGGCAGTCAATGGGACGCCTGGCATCTCGACATTGCAGCAAAGTGCGCCAAAGGCAATGGGGCCTGTCCCGAGTGTTTTCGGTTTGACGGTTCTGAATTCCAACACGGATCAAAGACGGTATTTGAAACTCCTACGCTGACGCTGCCGGATGGCGGTCGAAATCGCCTCAGCGGCCGCATCGAACTGCTGGCAGAAGTCCAGCGACAGCAACGGGCTCTGGAGCGATCTGCGGACAGCTTTACTGAGCAGCGTCAACAGGCAGTCTCAGTCCTGACTGATTCATCGATCAGCAGTGCATTTGACGTGGAGAATGCCGATCCCCGCTTGGTGGAACGCTATGGGGCCAACAAATTCGGACTCTCACTGCTGATGGCCAAGCGCCTGGTTGAGGGCGGTGTGAATCTCGTTCAGGTGAACCTCGGCAAGAACTCGTCCTGGGACACTCACAGCCGAAACTTTGTCAATCTCAGAGAGAACCTGCTGCCCCCACTGGACCGCTGCGTGTCAGCACTGCTGGATGACCTCACCTCATCCGGACTGATCGATGAAACGCTGGTGATTGTGACCGGTGAATTTGGGCGTACACCAAAGATCAACAAGAATGCCGGCCGCGACCATTGGGGCCCTGTGAATACAATGCTGTTTGCCGGGGCCGGCGTGCAGGGCGGCAATATCATTGGAGCGTCCGACCGGATTGCAGCTGAACCCACACGTGATCGCCAAACGCCGGAAAATTTTGCGGCCACAATCTACGACGCGTTGGGAATTCCCGGCGACGCAGAATGGATTGACGTCGATGGTCGACCGCATCGCATCTACATGGGCGATCGGATCGAAGGACTCTACAGCTAAACGTCCGGGAACGATTCTCCGACAAAAGACAGACTTCTCAGCCCCTTCGTCGCTTCCACGAATCAAACCCGCTTATTTCGCAATCATGCCAATCGGCTCCTGTCGGGGAAATGTGAGGCTGTTTGCCGATCCGTGCATCTGATCGATCCCGAACTGACCGATGAAAAACCTGCTCACAAACGTCCCGACCAGTCTTGCCGAAGAACTGATTGAAGTTCTCATTGAAAATAAAGCCGTCCGGATCGAACGGATTGTCTCTACGGGTCAAAGCAGTCCTCAAAATTTCTGGTACGATCAAGAAGAACACGAATGGATCGTCGTACTGCAGGGAGAAGCCAGGCTGCTCTTTGAGGACGATAGTCAGTCCGTCGACCTGAAGCCGGGAGACCAAATCAACATCCCCGCTCACAGGAAGCATCGTGTTGAATGGACAACACTCAGTGAACCAACCGTGTGGCTGGCTGTATTTTACAAAGACTGAAATGCCAACTCTGGAACAACAACTTGACAGCCAGCAGTTCTCCAACGCTTATGAGTTGGTGAACGGCGCTGTTATGCATGCTGAAAATGGCAATCAATTTCAGGTTCCTGCCGATGTACTGAAACGACATGTTAATTTCGGCAATTTCGTCGAAATCCGCATCGACTCAGCGAGGTTCTCCGTACACGAAGAGACGGCCGAGAAATGTGTCTGCTCCTCGTGCAATGGTGAGATGTCCAAACCGATCCTCAGCCACAGCCATCCTGCTTCTCTGATTTCCATTCCCGAACAGAACGTCCCATCACGAGGCTGGGGCGAGGATTTTTGGGTTCGGACCACGCTGCACGAAGGAAAGTTACTGAAAGGCATAGTGGATAATCCACTTGTAGAAACTCGCTTACATGGTCTTTGCCAGGACGATGAGATCGTCTTCCATGAGGACCACATCCTTGCCATTCACAAAAGCCATCGTCAGGAGATGTTACTCAGAATGGATGCGAGTGACATGAAGGAACTGGCCGAATGGCTGGGATCACAACGAAGCTAAGCTTTGGAGTGGTGGCTTGGGGAGCAGGCAGAACTCAAAAGACGTTCGAGCAGCAAATCAGCTACGTTGCAGTCACCTGAGTGAATGCATCCAGAAATGTTTCAGGCTGCTGTGCCCCGGACAGAGTGCTCTTGTTGTTAATGACGAACAAAGGAACGCTGCTGACTTGCCGTTGTTGATTCACTTTCCTCGAATCGCGAATTGATTGCAGACCATCATCGCTGCCTAACATTGATTCCACAGCATGACGCTGCAGACCCGATTCGGTACCAATCTGAATGAGTGTCTGACGGTTGCCGACATCCCGCCCAGCTGTGAAGTAGGCAGCAAACAGTGCTTCCACAACGGCATCCTGACAACCATGTTGCCCTGCCAGCCAGATCACTCGATGAGCATCCACAGTATTGGGAGTACGTTCTATTCGCCCGAAGTTGAAGGCAATTCCTTCGGCCTCTCCAACTGCCGAGAGGTTGTCGTCTAACTCCTGTGATCGCTGCCAGCTACCGAACTTGCGAGTTCGATAGTCTTTACGACTGATGCCTTGTTCCGGCATCGCCGGATTGAGCTGAAACGGCAGCCAGTGAACCTGCACGTCATGTTCAGAACCTGTGGAAGCAATCGCCTTCTCAAGTCGTCGTTTTCCCACGAAACACCACGGACAGATCACATCGGAAATCACTTCAATGGCGAGATTCATGGCTACCACGGTTTCACTGGATTTGATTTCAACGAGTGGAAGATCAGTCTCTCCAGGAAACATCCGAGAAACCGTGAATCTTAATGTTTCCAGAAGTCTCTGATACTCACCCGGCTCATTTTCACCGTCGTTTCCGGATCCATAAATTTCAGTATGGTCATGATACAATTCGGGAGCGCCGTTCATCGTTCTATTGGCGAAAATCAGCGCAGCACTCTGCTGCTGCAGCCAGTTCCCAATATCCCGGGTCGCCAGCTAAAAATTGCCCGCGTAGAATTTGTCCAGAGGACCAACAACCGACAGCGGACGACGCTACACAAAAAGGAACCTCATTAACCGGTGACAAACGTGCAGCCTCTTCAGGCTACACCCCGTCGCTTTCAAACAGTGACAGCACTTTTGATTCGACATCGCGATGGACCAACAGGACAACGCTGTCGCCTGCGTGGAGCTGATCGTCAGCACCCGGAACCTTCACACGATCGCCACGTTCGATTGCTGCAACCAGGCAGCCCGTGAGTGGAAGGTCTCGCAAAGGTGCCTGTGTCGCATTAACCTCAGCCGGCACCTCAATTTCCCAGATATCCGCCGAATCTCCGGCAACTGAAGACCGTTCTCTAACCGGGCCACTGGCAATCAGACTTTCAATTTGCCGAGCCATCGCCTGACGAGGGCTCACCGCTACGTCCACTCCCAGACGTTCAAGAACATTCGCGTAGTCCGGGCTGCGAACAATCGTCAACAGTCGTGCACAACCCAGCGCCTTCGCCTCCACTCCGCACACGATGTTCTCTTCATCGTGTCCGGTGCAGGTCACAAAGACATCGGCACTGCCAACTCGGGCTTCTTCCAGATCGGCACGACTCTTCACGTCCGCATGCAATACTGTGCAGTGCGGCAGGCGTTCAGCAATCAGTTCGCAACGGTCCGCGTCGGATTCCAGTACAGTCACCCGGCATCTCGTCCGTTCCAGCAATCTGGCAAGGTTGAGCCCCGTCTCCCCGCCACCGGCAATCAACACGCGAGGGCGTTTGGATTTTCCTCCCTCAAACCATGGGGTCACACTCAGCAATTCGTCACGACGACCAATCAGGGTGACATGATCACCCGCTCGAACGATATCACCAGCACCGGCAATGAAAGATTCACGTTGTCTGGAAATCACCCCCACACGCACCCCGCGAGGAAGTTTCAGTTCACTCAGTGACACGTCAACGGCCCTGGCTTGCCTGCCAACGGTGATCCCCTGAACTTCCACTCCCCCTCGCATAAAATTCTCGACCGTGACAACAGATGTACTACGGATGTGTCGAGCAAGTTCCAGCGCCGTCAGATGTTCCAGGCTGATCAGTCGATCCACGGAAAAATGATGCTGATAGTCGAAAGTGCTGTTGTCACGGAGAATGGGATTGAAGACTCGAGCCACACTGCGAGAGGCACCCATCTCGCGAGCGATACTCGCGCTCACCAGATTCACTTCGTCGCGGCTGGTGACAGACAGGCATAAATCGGCGGTCAATACTCCCGCCTGAAATAAAGTGGCCGCATCAATTGCCGAACCACAGACCGTTTGCACATCAAATCGCTCTTCGACACGACGCAACACATCTGCCTGCTCATCTACGACGCAGACATCCAGGCCTCGCTCGCACAACAATTCGGCAAGCGACTGCCCAACTGTGCCGGCTCCGAGGATGACGATATTCATAATTTGTTTCCGAAGATGATCCGCAGGCAGACTTAACTCAGTGCCTGCTGATTGTACGTGGGCCCGAATAGCCCCTGCAAACAGGGTGAGTTCACAGGATCTCGGCTGCGAATCTCCTGAAGATTGGACATTCATGGTACGATATCGGATATTCTCAATATACTTTTCAGATTTTTGGGTAACGCTCTGATTAAGTGGGACAGTCCGAGTCATCTCTATCGTGGCCTTAATGTCATGTGGATCAAAATTTGCGGAATCACGAATTGCGATGACGCCGCAACTGTTGTGAACTCACAAGCAGATGCGATTGGTCTCAATTTTTATCCCAAGTCCAAACGGTATGTTCCACCGGAGACAGCCAGGCTCATTGCCGACAAAGTCCAGCGTCGTGTCGAACTGGTAGGAGTCTTCGTCAATGCTCCCCTGGCAGACATAGCACAGCTCGTTCAGGAGGTGGGACTCACCGCAGTTCAGTTTCACGGCGATGAACAACCAGAAGACATCCAGCAATTTCAGCAACTGTGTCCAGGCACCCCTGTGATTCGAGCTTTCCGCGTGGGACCGGAAACAGCCGGTTTTGTCGAACAGTTGCAGAAGTACGAGGACCTGTCGACTCCCCTCAATTCTGTACTGGCCGACGCCTGGAGTGCCGACGAATACGGCGGTACTGGTCAGACGGTGAATTCCCACCTGCTGGCCGGTCATTCACAACTGAACTCACGACTCATCCTCGCGGGGGGGCTCACGGCAGAAAATGTGAGCGAGGCCATTCACGCCGTTCGCCCATGGGGAGTGGACACAGCCAGCGGCGTTGAATCTAGTCCCGGGATTAAATCAGCAGCTCTTGTTAAAAACTTCGTAACAGCATGCCGGAATGCCATTCCGCATGATCCTCGGCACCACTTGGCGTAATCAGCTACGTGAGATGTGGTATGGCTGGCCGAACAACAGACCTCGATCTGTCCGTCATTCCGTGGGCGGTTTGTCGTCTTCCAGTCCCAGTGATTTGAGTCGCCGATACAAACTCGGTCGAGTGAGTCCTAATCTGCGAGCCACTTCGGTCTTATTTCCGCTGCACGCGGAAAGCGTCACTTCAATAATTCTACGCTCTGCACTCTGCATTAAATCCGCAAGAGACTGAAACGGTTTTGTAACCGCCGAGGCCATCGCCTGAGCGTCCATGCCAGCACGAAATGCAAACGGTAAATTTTCGGGGCTGATGACTTCGCTACTGCAGGCTTCACATGCTTCGTAGATCACCCGCTGCAGCTCGCGTACATTGCCTGGCCAGTGATAGGCCAGCAACTCAGCAGCGGTTTCCTGACTCAGCTCAACTGCAGTGGTACTATTGAGCCGTCGATTCAACTGAACAAATTCATGAGCCAGCAACAGTACGTCATTCCCACGAGCGTGCAAACGTGGCAAGGTAATCTCAACGGGAGCAATCAGTTGCTGAAACTCCGGCAGCATCCACCCTTCAGTAACAAGTTGATTCAATGGAACGCTGCTTGTCGATGCAAGACGAACAGATTGGTAATTCGTCAATTGATCCAGTAACCACTGCTGCACTTCTCGAGGCATGCGGTCGACATCAATCAGCAATAACATGCCAGGATGTTCATGAGTGCGTGAACGGTCGGCAGCCATGTGCTGCAGATTGTGCAGTGCTTCGTAAAGTGCTTCCGTCGACAGCAAATCGCAGCGCACCGGCACGAACGATGATTCTGCCTCATGGCTACCAACATGAATGCACTCCGCCAGATGCCGACGCCCCGTTCCCGAATCGCCTACGATGTTGAAGTGAGAATCCGAACCTCTCAGCAAACCGGCTAACTGCCGTACACTCACCAGTGACTTGTCAGCACCGATGAACGAATCCCAGTTGTAACGACTGCGGAAATCGGCTCGCAGTGCCGCGACTTCCGCATGCAGTTCCTGGCCAACAGCATGATCAGCAGACTCGCTTGGCATCTGCAGCATATCACTACGTATCATCAGCACACGTTCGAATTGCCCCGTTTCATTGCTTAATGGAATCGAACAAAACTGCGCGCTGACCGTTCCCCCATTTGCCGCGGGCAGAACCGCCTGCCAGACTTCGACCTGTCCTTTCCAGGTGGACGTCGAAGGATTAAATGCCGCCGCCAGCAAATCCACCGGACTGAGCTTTTCCTCGGCCAAAACGTCGCATGACAGCCCTTCGACCTTTGATGCATCCCACCCGGTCCACGCTTCCATACCCGGACTGAAGAAGCGAATGCGACGTCTTGCATCAACAATACACAGACAGCTGTCTGATGCGACGAGAATGTGGTCCAGCAGATTACGTCGGCGTGCGCTCATTCCAGGGATCCTTCTGCTGCACCGAATGTCTCTGCCAGCATCTCTTCAGCTTCCTCCGCAGAACATTCCTCCTGACGCCTTTGAGACACCATCAGACTTGGAATTCTGCGGAGAAACAGAATGGCCAACAGACAACAAGCACTCGTCACCAGGGATCCAACGTCAGGAGACAGAAAGGTGATCAGGACTCCCTGGACAAGACCAACTGCGGCTGCGGCCATACTGCCAATCATCAACACTGTTGTTCGGCTATTGCCCTGACATGAATCGGTGAACGATTCTCCTGTCAGTCCACTGCAGCCACAATAGATCGCAGCCGCGAACCCTCCCTGCACACTCAGTAAAAGCCCCTGCCAGTCAAGACCTGTCCATGGTGCGATGCCAAAGGCAATCATCCCCAGCAGGCAGCACGGAACAAGCAGGACAGCATACCCAGCCGTTGGTACGACCGCCTGAAACAAAGCAAACCCGACAACAGCCCCCATCATCGCCTGAGTGCCATGCCCTTGCGTCACCGTTCCCGTGACGACCAAACCCAAGGCATAAATCGCCACAAAGGCCAGACATGCTCCCAGTGCTACGGACATGGGAGTCCATTCGCAACCACCACCGCAACATTCTTCTGCTTCGCAGTCTTCTGGTTTTTGCTCGCTGCTGTCCGCCAGTGGAGACGTTGTCTCCGGCACTTCCGTATTGCAGGACTGCTTCGAGCCTCCGTCAGGGAGCACTGGCGCTACCACCGACCGAGCCGGTCGAAGCAAAGCTGCATTCACCACACATGCCAGCACCACAACACAGCTGACAGTCATCAGTCCTGCAGTGTTTCCCCACTGGTGAATTATGATCACCAGCAATGCTCCCACAAAGAACATGGCGCCGTGGATTCTCATCCCGCGCCACAATTGAGTCGGCAACAACGCGCGTCGCGTCATTTCTGCCGACGGAGTCCAGTCACCGTGGAGTCCGAATCCTATGAGCAGGCAACCACATAAAATACCCCAGGCGGGCGCAGTACATGTCACCGTGGACACTCCGGCAGCAACACTGAGCAAACCAAACCGAGCCGCAACATGCAGCCCCGCCGTTCGACCAATCCACGACTGCAAAGGAAACCCAATTCCCATAGCAATAAGCAAGGTAGCCAGCGACAGCGACACCCAGGTTGCCTCACTGCCCTGCAGAGCGTCACCCTGCAGCCACAGGAACGGCAGAACAATGGCACACCCACACAGGAATTGCTGCAACAGTCCACACAGGAAAGCAGCACGATTCGCTGTCGGCCCGCCTACGGATGCATCGCCGACTAAGGGCACTTTTTCTGATTGATTAACCTGTGACGACACCAGAAACCACCGCTCCGTTCACTTAAGTCATCTGCTCTACTGCTCCGTGGTGATTCGTATGCTAACGAAATATCAGCAGCGCGGCCTTATGCACCTTGTCTTCTCGCACGAATTGGAGCACATCATCTTCTTCCACGTCGTACTGACCCCCCAACGACTGGCGTACTTTCACCCTTGACGATTCGCCACCTGCCGTACGGCACACCTTGATCCCGCAGGCTTCTTAATTGACATCGAGGCTCGCCCCGCCGCGGATTATGGCCTGCGCAAAAATCATATCGGCAGAAACTGCCGCTCAGGCAGACCCATCATTGGGGTGCCAGATAAATCGATTGAACCAAATTTGACGAACAAACGAATCGAAGTGATATGGAAAGACAAAATGCCGATGTGATCGATACATGCAACTGTAACAGCGTCCGAGGTCCCGTCGGGCGACGGCGGCATTCAGATGGATCTTGATTCCAGAAATTTGGACGAAGAATAATGAAAACTTGTGTACTGAGTTTTGTAGTACTGCTCTCCAGCCTGACTCCACTGAACACAGCCTTTGCCGACGACGGGAACAGCGGCAGCTTTACCAACCACACACAGACCGTATCTGCTGCAGAAAAACAGTTCACAGATGCGCAAATACATGCTGATGCTGTCAGCTATTCCCACAAAACACATTCATCAGAGACCGTTCACAGAAGAGCAATCGGCGCAAAATGGCAACCCATTCTCGATCTGCAGATCAAGCCGGGAACACGCACACTCGGCGGCGGAAATATCATGTTGCCGCTGTGGCAGGATCAAAGCAGCCTGCTGTTTCTGGACGGTCGCGCCTGGTTAGGAGACACGGAAGAGTTCAATATCGGAGGGGTCTACCGTACGCAAATTGAGCCGGGACGGATCTTAGGTGTCTATGGTTTCTATGACACCAAATCTTCGGTCTATGACAACACATTCAACGGGGCGACACTCGGTGCAGAAATGATCACTCGGGATTACGAAGGTCGTGTGAATGGTTATCTGGTCGATGATGCCGCACAACAGATTTCACAACTCAACCAGGCAACTCTGGCCGGTGGCAATCTGTTCGTCCAACAGGGCCTGGAAGCCGCTTACAACGGCTTCGATGCGGAATTCGGACGCCAGTTGTTTGCTGAAGGTGACAACGAAGTTCGCGGCTACCTGGGTGGCTACTTCTTCGGAAGTCCCACCAGTGCCTTTGAAGATGTGGCGGGCATCAAAGCGCGACTGGAGATGCGCAGCTATGACCTGGAAATGCTGGGCAATGGTTCTCGGTTGACGATTGGCGGAGAGTACCGCTATGACCAGGTGCGAGACTCTGAAGCCTTTCTGGTGGCCCGCTTGCAGATCCCCTTGGGACCAGGCAATGCACGACGCAAACTGAATGACATTGATCGCCGTATGCTGGACCCGGTGATTCGCGATGATGATATCATCACCACCCCCACGCTCAGTGCGCCACAGCAGGCTCAGGTCGTCGGCGGGTCAGGACCCATTTCTGACGTCGCGATTATTCAGGCAGGTGATGACGTTGATACGATCATTGAAGGTCTGGGATCCAACAGTCTGGTTGTTTTTGACGGCAGCCTGGGAACGATTGACGAAGGCGACACCACCACACTTGTTTCCGGCCAGACACTGCTCAACGGCGGGACAGATCTGCTTGTACAGGGCAGCACGTCCGGCGCCCTGGCAACGTTCGCAGCGCCCGGCGTTCCGGCCCTGCTGACAAACGACAGTACAGGCAACCCACTGTTTGAAACAGGAGATGCCGTCACCGACATTACAGCACTGGGACTCAATATCGAAACACGACAAGACAACGCCCACGGCTTTGAATTTGGTGCCAACAACAGCAATCACAATTTCACGAACGTCAACTTCATGTCGCGCGGACAGAACGCAATCGGCTTTGATGTGGATTCAAACAACAGTGATTTCACCTTCGAAAGTGTCAATTTGGATACGATCGGCGCGATGTCACCCGGTATTGAAATTGACAGCGCAAACACCGACTTCACTTTCAGTAATATCACGATTGAAACCACTGACAACCGGTCGGCCGCTATCGTGTTGGCCAGCAACAACAGCAACTTCACCTACGATAACGTCGACGTCACCACCCTCGGTGACGATTCACCAGGAATTGACATTGGCGGTGGCAACGCGGAATTCTCCTTTAGCAACGTCACTGCCACCACATTTGGATCATATGAGGAACCAGAAGGCCCAAGATCAGTTGGGTTTGATGTGGATGACAACAACTCCAATTTCACCTTCACCGACATTACTGTCAGCACGGGCAATTCCAGCGCCAGAGGGTTTCAAATCAACGACGACAACTCTGATTTTGCATTTAACGCCATCGACATTCAAACGGACGATAGCTCAGCCGATGCTTTCAGCATTCACGACAGAAACAACGACTTCACATTCGATGATATCACCAGCCAGTTAGATGATGGTTCCGATTTCGTTGAATTCGGATCTAACAACACCAGCTTTACGTTTCTAAATATTGTGTCTGAACGAGACGACTCAGGTGGCGCCCACTTCAGATTCGAGGGCGATCAAAACACCAACTTCACATTCGACAACATCTCAGCCGGAAGTGACGACGGCGCGGAGCTCTTCGATTTCAATGGCGACGATTACAGCAACTTCACCTTCACGAATATCGCGTTTCGGTCGGATGACTCAGGCGAAACCTTCGATTTCATGGGTGCAAACTACACAAACTTTGACTTTAGCAACTTTGTAGTAAACCATGATGATAGTGGAGGGTTTATCGAGTTCCTGGACGGCGCGAACAATTACAGCAACTTCAACTTTGAAAACATCACGATTACAGCTCACGACAGCGGTGGTGGTTTTGACTTTTATCAAGTTGAAAATTATTCAAACTTTACATTCAACAACATCAACATGACCTCAAATGACAGCGGAGACATGTTCGACTTCGTGGATGCGGCCAACTTATCTGATTTCACATTCAATAATGTTAACATGACGGCAGATGACAGCGGAGACATGTTCCTCTTCGACGATGGGACAAACTTTAACAACTTCGCAATCAGCAACGCGACGTATGATACGGACGATAGTGGCGATTTCTTTATCACGTACGGCAGCGAGAACTTTTCAAACTTCACGATCGATACGGTGACCGTTACCGCGGACGACAGCGGTACCGCCATTCAAATTTACAATAATGGAAATAATAATTTCGCATTTAGCAACATAACCGCGTTTTCTGAGGAAGCCCCCGTTATTGCAATCAATGGTGACAACAACACGAACTTTACTTTCGAAAACATCATCGGAAGCACTGTTGACGGTGAAGACGATGTCATATCCATTGCAGGAAATGGCAATAGTATTTTCACGTTCAATAACCTGACACTCAGCACTCGCGGAATCGATTCGAGTGGAATCGAGGTAGGCGGCCATAACAACACGGACTTTTCATTCAATAACGTGTCCATTACTACAGCCGAAAACAATGCCCACGGCATCAACTTCCTCAATGATGGTTTTGGAGGGTCTGCCGATAACAACTCCAACTTCACGTTCAATAATGTCACGATTTCCACTTTCGACAACGGTGCGGATGGTGTCCGCATCGATGGAACCGGGAACAACACGTTTACGTTCGACAATCTGACCGTGTCAACGCAGGGCAACGATGCCGACGGTTTCAGTGTTCTTACGGACAGCAACAGCTTCACAGTGCAGAACTCGACGTTCACCAACATCTTTGGTGATGTATTCAACTCGACGAACTCGACAAACGTTTCCGGCACGGGCAATACCGCCACAAACTTCAACGGCCTGCTGTTAAACGACGGCGGCGGAAATACGGGCACGATCAGTTTCGACTCCGTCGATCCCGATGGTGATGGCACCGGCGGCCCAATGACCATTACCCTTGATACTCCATAACCATCCCTCGCAGGCATAGTCCACCGGGGAGATCGTTCACACAGGATCGGTCTCCCCTTTTTTATTGCACCACACGAAACCAGCCAATCGCCCGGCGTGGCTGCCAGCGTCGTGATGTTTTGCCATGCCCTCTGTGTGTAACCAGCTCACGCTCACTCCGAGAGCAGACTGCAAGGCGGGAAATGTCGTTCGGCGACGGACCGCGCGCAACAGGCTGATTCTCTGGAGGCAGAGGAAGCTCCCTGATGCGGAGTTGACGTGGATGACCTGGTGACCTGGTGACGAAAGCCTCATGCCTACAGCTCTACGCACCCGCACGCGCCCTCTTTTTGACACCAGTCAAAACAAATGCGCCGCTCTGAAGAGACACCTTACCGCCGGGAACGGAAAAACGCAGTGCTCCAGCTGTGCGGGGACCACCCAAGCAGTGACATTTCCCCAAGCGCCGTAAGCTCTTTTATAACATTGTTTTATGTCTTGTTCATAAAAATGGTGGTACCCTCTTTCCCGACCATCGGCAACAAATGCGGCTGAAGTGGCACAGGAAACGCGTCTGGAAAAAGTATCCAGGACGGGCCTTCACTAACTCCAGCCATTACGGGGGGCGAGTAACACCATGTTACAACCAATCAAAATCATCATCATCATCGCAGCCTGCACACTGTTGCCAGTGATCAACGACTCTCGCAGTTTCGCCGCATCTGCAGATCGAAAGAAAGCCTATAAGTCGAGAGCCAAGGAGGCCTTCAAAAGTTCCGCCAGACAGCAAAGTCGTTCTTCTCGTAGCGACAAAAAACAGTCTCGCACGACCAACCGCAAAGTCAGTCGCCCGAAAGTCAGTTCGAAAAACAAATCTTCGAAGCTACCAAGTCGTTCGCTGCGGAACGAAAAAAAACGGTCTGATCCCAAGATCAACCGCAAAGCCAGTCAGCCGAAAGTAAGTTCGAAAAACAAATCTTCGAAGCTACCAAGTCGTTCGCTGCGGAACGACAAAAAACGGTCTGACCCCAAGATCAACCGCAAAGCCAATCGCCCCCAGGTGAGTTCGAAAAACAAGGCACAGAGAAAGCTAAAGTCTCCGACAGCTAAGTCTCGTCGTGATCGAGACAACGGCAAACAACCAATTGCTACAATTTCTAACAAGGACCGTGGTGAGCTTCCCATTCTCAAATTGCCAGGCGTGAATCCGGATGCTGACCGAGATCGTGGCAAACGTTCAATTGGGAAGCCTCTTGTCGATAAGATTCCGATTGACAAACGTACGGATAAAAAAATCCGGGACGACAAACGGAAAGACGACAAACGGAAAGACGACAAACGGAAAGACGACAAACGGAAAGACGACAAACGTAAGGACGACAAACGTAAGGACGACAAACGTAAGGACGACAAACGTAAGGACGA
>Ga0315315_10000067_pt1 | contig 74022 bp, 73 predicted proteins | sample M140m3416metaG_FD_203699 | JGI IMG/M metagenome (GOLD analysis project Ga0315315, IMG submission 203699) | Ammonia-oxidizing marine archaeal communities from Monterey Bay, California, United States - M1 40m 3416 | ecosystem: Environmental > Aquatic > Marine > Intertidal zone | place: USA...
TATTATTTGATCCGCTTTCTGGTGGTTCTGATTATGTGGAAATAGTAAATAATAGCAATAAGTCATTCGACATTTATAAATATTTCATAGCTGACTTTGACAATGGGATATCTAATCTAAAGCAAATAGACCAACATTTTATTTTAAGCCCAGGAAATTTTGCACTATTATCAGAGGATTCATCGCAGATATTAAATGATTATCCCACTAATAATCCTCAAGCATTTATTCAGATGGACATCCCCAGTTACCCAAATGATTCTGCTACTATTTATTTCTTAAATCCAGACTCAATAGTTTTAAATAAATTTAGTTACACTGACGATATGCACTTTGAATTAATTAAAGACCCAGAGGGTGTTTCTTTAGAAAGAATTTTAATAAACAGCAATAATTCAAATGACAATTTAAATTGGCACAGTGCAGCTGAAAATGTAGGTTGGGGAACTCCAGGAGTTGCTAATTCCCAATTTACAACAAGCATGTCTAATTCGGATTTCAGTGTTTTAAATGAGGTTTTTTCACCCGACAATGATGGCTACCAAGATATTGCAGTTTTCACCTATAACTTGCCAACAATTGGAATGGTTGGAAATGCAGTAATTTACGATAACCGAGGAAGGTTAATCAAACAGGTTTTAAATAACGAGTATTTAAGTACCAGCGGTGAATTTTCTTGGGACGGCATCAACGAAGATGGCCAAAAAGCATCTGTTGGAATTTATTTGGTATATTTTGAATGCTTTTCCAATGATGGTCAAATCATTAAATACAAGGCTACTATAACTTTAAAAACCAGGTTTTAATATTACGCTTAATAAATAACTTAATTCAAAAACTAATTGCAATGCTAATTTTTGGATATTTGTTTTCAATTGAAAATGACCGTAGAAGATATTAAAAAGCCTGTCAAAGAGGAGATGGCACTATTTGAAAAAAAATTCAAATCTGCCATGAAGAGCGATGTTGCTCTTTTAGATAAAATAACGCATTACATTATAAAGAGAAAAGGAAAACAATTACGACCATTATTTGTCTTTCTTACAGCAAAAATGTTTGGCCCTGTCCAAGAAGGAACATATACAGCTGCATCTTTAATTGAATTACTCCATACAGCTACACTAGTTCATGATGATGTAGTAGACGATGCATATGAAAGGAGAGGCTTTTTATCTATAAATGCTCTTTGGAAAAATAAAATTGCTGTATTAGTAGGCGACTTTCTATTATCAAAAGGGCTTCTTCTAACAACTTCTGAAAACAGGATTGATTTATTGAATATAGTTACAAAAGCTGTAAAATCTATGTCTGAAGGAGAGCTGCTTCAGATGGAAAAGTCAAGGAAAATGGACATAACAGAAGATGTTTACTATAAAATAATTGAACAAAAAACCGCTTCATTAGTTGCCGCATGTTGCGGAACTGGGGCTTGTTCCGTTACCGACAACCAAGATATTATTGCGACTATGGAGAAAGTTGGAGTTTATGTGGGAATGGCTTTCCAAATAAAAGACGATATTTTTGATTATGGATTTTCAAAAGATATAGGAAAACCTACAGGGATAGATATAAAGGAAAGAAAGCTAACTCTTCCACTTATTCACGTACTTCAAAAAGTGGATAAGAAAAGCAAAAGGATGATCATCAACACCATTAAAAAAGACAAACAAGATCCAATAAAAATTAATAAAATCATATCTATTGTTATTGAAAATGGTGGAATTGAATATGCAGAAAATAAAATGCATGAGTATAAAAATCTTGCTTTGAAAGAGCTAGAACAAATACCTAATACGCCTGCCAAAGAATCTTTTACAGGTCTAATCCACTATTCAATAAATAGAAAAAAATAAGGATTGTTTATTTTTGAATTATATGTCGAATGAGATTTCTAAAAATTTAAAACAACAGATATCGCTTCTGGAAAATGTTCCAGGGGTATATCAGTTTTATGATATCTCTGAATCTTTACTTTATGTTGGTAAAGCAAAAAAACTTAAAAATAGAGTAAGCTCCTACTTTAACAAAATCAAATTTGAAAATAGAAAAACTCAAGTAATGGTTCAGAAAGTAGAATCTTTAAAAACTATTCAACTTAATTCTGAGATTGATGCATTGCTTCTCGAAAATTCATTAATTAAAAAATACCAACCGCGATATAATATTCAACTTAAAGACGATAAAACTTATCCATGGATTTGTATTAAAAATGAATTTTTTCCAAGGGTCTTTTATACGAGAAAAAAAATTAAAGATGGCTCATTATACTTTGGTCCTTATCCATCTGTAAAAGTTGTTAAGGCTGTTTTAGAATTGGTAAAAGATAGTTTTGAAATACGAACCTGTGACCATCAATTGAGTCCTCAAAAAATAAAAGATAAAGTTTTCAAAACATCTATAGACTTTTATATTGGCAATTGTAAAGGATGTTGTCAAGGGGAAGTGGATGTTGAGATTTATCAAGAACGCTTAAATAATATGAAGCAAGTTTTGTATGGTAATACCTATAAAGCTTTGAAGGTATTAAAAGCGAAGATGAAAGACCACGCTGGAGTATACCAATATGAAGAAGCTGAAAAGCTAAAAGTAAAGATTAAAAACATTGAAAAATTTCAGGCAAAATCTGTCGTAGTTGATTCCAATATTTCTTCTCTTGGAGTAATTAATGTTGTTAGCCATGACAACTATGCTTTCGTTAACACTCTAAAAGTTATGAATGGTGCTATTACGAAATCCAAAACTACAGTAGTTAAGAAAAAGTTAGAAGAGAGCGAAGATCAAATTATATCCTATGTAATTGCGGATAATTTAAATGACTTTTTTGATCATGTAAAAGAAATTATATCGCCTTATTTAATAGCACTAGAAACAACTATTAATTTTCATATTCCTCAAAGAGGAGATAAGAAAGCATTGCTTTTATTGTCTAAGAAAAATGCATTGGCAAAAAAAATAGAATTCTTAAAAACAGAATCCATTAAAAATCCTGAGACGCCAACTGTCAAATTATTGGAAATTTTTAAAAAGGACCTGAGACTTAATCAAAGTCCTGTACATATGGAATGTTTTGACAATTCTAATATCCAAGGGAATTTTCCAGTTGCTGCTTGTGTTGTTTTTAAAAATGGCAAACCAAGTAAAAAAGACTATAGACTTTTTAATATCAAAACTGTAGAGGGACCAGACGATTTTGCATCTATGGAAGAGGTTATATTCAGAAGATATCAAAGATTAATCCAAGAAGAAAAATCTTTACCTCAATTAATTGTAGTAGATGGGGGAAAAGGACAGTTGTCCAGTGCACTTAAAAGTTTAGAAAAGCTGAAACTCAATAAAAAGATAGCCATTATAGGGATTGCAAAAAGATTAGAAGAAATTTATTTCCCTGGGGACCAATATCCACTTTATTTAGATAAAAAAACACCAACTCTAAAAGTGATTCAAAACATGAGAAATGAAGCGCATAGATTTGGAATTACTCACCACAGGAAAAGACGTATGAAAGGATTAGTAAAAACAGAGTTAACAAGTATAGAGGGAATTGGAGAAAAAACAATTACTATACTGCTTTCTAAATACAAATCTGTAAATAATCTTAAGACTATTTCACTAACTGAACTTGAAGATTTATTAGGGAAATCGAAGGCTAATAAAATTTTTAATAGTCTTTATTCCAAGTAAGGAATTTTTACAATTCTAGATTTGGAATCTTAAGACAATATTTGTTAATTTGAATAGATAAAAAATGTTAGAAATTAATCAGATTATAAAAGAGCTTTTACAATTACATGATTGTGTAATATTCCCAAATCTTGGTGGATTTGTAGCACAATATTCTCCAGCAAATTTTGACGAAAAAAAATCTGTTTTCTCCCCTCCCCACAAGCAAATTTTATTTAATAAAAATCTTGTAAATAACGATGGTTTACTGGTAAATGCCTTTGCTCAAAAAAATAATATTTCATATGAAAATGCTGTAGAAGGTTTAACAAACATTCTTTTAGAAATAAATAAGAATTTAAAGACCGAAAATCAGCATGAATTTCAAGGAATAGGCGTTCTATATAATAATGAAGGGGTATTAAATTTCAAGCAAAAGTCCAATAATTTACTTTCTTCGTCTTACGGATTAATGCCTTTAAATATAGATGAATTTAAGATGTCTAATAAATCAGAAAAAGTTATTGATTTAAATTCCTCTAAATATTTAAAAACCCAAATTAAAAATTGGGTTTTAGCCTCAAGTGTGATTCTAGTGGTTTTTTATTCTGCTTGGATTCCTTTACAGACTCAATTGCTAAAACAAGGAGGAGAATTTAACTACTCGGATTTAAATCCTTTTACATTTAAAAAAGAAAATACAGATGCTATTGAAGAAGTCAAGTTAAACAACTCCCTAAAAGAAATAAAAGTTATCCAGCCTATTGAAAAAACATCAGAAAAAAGTAATTCTATATCTTTAAAAAGCGAATTAAAAAACAAGATTAAGCCTGCTGTTATTACAAGTAAACAACCTGAGAATAAAATATTTGAAGTAATAATTGGCTCATTTAGTAAGGATTTAAATGCGAAAAACCTGATTGTTAAATTACAGAGTATAGGTATAACCGCAAGAAAATTAAAAGAAGAAAATAAATTATTTAGGGTTTCAATTGGCAAATTTTTAAACAAAAAAAACGCTAAAAAGTTGCAAAAATCAATTCGTAAAAGGTATCAGATTTCTTCTTGGATTTTGGCTAAGTAATGCTAAGTGAAGAGTATAAAAAAGCCTATCTTTTCTTGTCTAATAAATGCTCGAAAAAGGAGTTATCAGTTAAGGAAGCATTAATAATATGCTCCAAATACAAACTTAAGATTGTAGAGAAAAACAAATTAATCAACGAACTCAAAAAGAACCAGTTTATAGACCATCTACGCTATGCAAATGCTTTTGTTCATGATAGATTTAACTTGTATTTCTGGGGTAAGAATAAAATAAGACATCATCTAATGCAAAAAGGCATTGAAGATTACCATATTGCATCAGCAATTGAAAGTATTGGTAATGAAAAGTATAGAAACATAGCAAAGCAAGAGGCTTTAAAAAAGTATAATTCTCTTGGTAGTAAGGATGATTTTAATTCCAAACAAAAGATTTTAAAATATTTAAGCCTTAAAGGATTTGAGGCAGATTTATCGTTTGAAGTTGTTGATTTAATAATTGATTAAAAATTTAATGAGTATTGCCATAGAATGGTTCTTGGCGGTAAGACATTTCCAGGTCTATTTGTGTACTCTCTGTTTAATAAATTATTAACTAGTAACGAAAATTTAGATTTTTGGTTGATACTGTAGGCCAAACGCATATCAAAAACTAAATCTCCTGTCATCCGAGAATTTCTATAGGTTTCGTATCCTGGTAATATTTCAATTCCTGCAATTGGAGTTACAAAAACATCATCGATATTTTCCATTAAACTAGCATATCTAGTACTTAATCCAATTGCAAATTTTTTATAATCTATTTGAAAATCAATTTTAACCATATGCTTGTTTCGATACTTGAGTGTGGTATTTTTTGGATTATCAAAATTTGGATTGCTAAATGTTAAAAGGTATAAAGAGTCTGCATCAATTGGAGAAGGATGGACGTAGGTATATCCAGCTAAAGTACTAAATGAAATATTTTCTGTAAAGTTACCTTGACCTACAATACTTATTTCAAAACCTGGAATATTTGCATTTTGAATGTTTGTACTTCTTGCCCCTAAATAATTTGACAATACTCCAATTCCATTATTAATTACAATAGATTGAAGCTCAGCTGTACTTATGTCCGAGCCGTCTAAATCATAAAACCCAAACATAAATTCCATCATATCGGTATATTGGGTAATAAAACCTGACAAATCTACATAACCTTTAAAGTTATTAATGGAAAAACCTTGTTTTATTCCTATTTCTCCACTCCACCCATACTCAGGTAGAATGTTCACATTTGGAAAGACGTTTAGTCCTCCCACAAAAGTAGAGATATACTTTTCGGCTATTGAAGGGAATCTGTAACCTTGGCCATAAGATGCTCTTAGAAATGTATATTTGAGTGGGTTATAGGTTCCTCCAATTCGAAATACAGGTTGAAATGGAATACTCAAATTTTTTCCAAATAACTTTGCATTTGACTCTACCTCGTCAATTTTAAAATACTCCATTCGCATCCCAGCAGTGATATTTATTTTATCCCATTTTTTATTGATTTGTAAATATGTAGCAAGATTGGAAGATTGGTGGTTTCCATAAAGTTCAGAAACTACATTGGTAAAAGAGCCACTAGCACCACTTGTTAAGTTGGTATTGCCTTTAAATTTTTGTTGAAATTGATATTCTCCAAACACAAAATGAGAAAGTGCATTCTGATTGGTATTATTTACATTATTTGTTCTGTAATACCTAGTTTTAAAGTGATTCTCTTTCCCATTCTTAGTAACCAATGAAATATAAGGATCAACAATTATTCTTGATGATCTTGAAGTACTCATTGTGGTGCTTTGTGGATTAGTTCCACCAAGTGCATGAAGTACACTGTCTTGACCAGCCCACAAGAAAAACAGTGTATTTTTATTGAAATTATTATTAAGATTTAAACCATAGGACAAACCATTATATTTTTTTGAAAAGTGCTTCCACCCGGCATTAATCCTAGTTCTTTGATCGTCAGATCCAAAACGATAACCTTGATCTTTCATAAATGAGCCACCAACTACTAGCTCATTGTATTCATTAAGTTTATTTAAATGGGTAAAGTTTCCTTGAACATATCCTCTTGGCTGATCCCACCAGGTTTGGTCACTTCTTTGGTCTAAAATTGAGTCACCACCCGTTAGAGATGTTCCCTTTCTAGTACCAAACCCAGACATATAAAAACCATTGGAGATATTAATTTTTGTAATGGGCTTTTCTTTTGGATATTGTGTTCTAATATTTATTACACCATTTAATGCAGAAGAACCATAAAGTACCGATGAAGCACCTTTTAAAATCTCTATTTGCGATATGTTTTCTAGTGGAATACCAGTCCATTTAATATCATTTGCATCTCCAGCCAGCATGGGCATTCCATCTACCATTACCATTACTCGACTACCAGCACCATAGCTCCAACCACTTCCTCCTCTAATACTTACCTGATTTTCATTAATTTGAACTCCTGGCACTTGTTCAATTATAGATTCAGCATCTCTTGTAGCCTTATTTTCAATTAAATCGGGTTTAATTATAGACATTGAGACAGAAACATCTCCTAACTTTTCTTCATATTTATTAGCAGAAATTACCATTTCATCCAATTGATTATTTTCAGCTACTAAAACTACATTTAATAAAACCATCTGATTTTTAATAACAGAAATTGTTTTCTTAACAGTCTTATATCCAATGTATTTAAAGATTAAGGTGTGATCACCATCAGGTAGTTCTAGTGAATATTTACCATTAAAGTCTGTTATTGTCCCTATTTGCTCTTGGGTTTGGATATTAACCCCAATTAAAATTTCTGAGTCTTCACCATCACGAACAGATCCGTAAATAGTAGCATTTTGACTGTTTATTATAGTGCTACTAGCAAACAAAATAAACAATAACCAAAAAGTTTTTTTAAAACGGGAATAAAATGGCATTAATTAATTGTAAAATATTTTAAATACAAATTAATTATTTTTTCGTATTAGGAGACTTTTATTTAAAAATAATCTTGTTAATTAAATCTTTTACTTTTAAACCATCTTTGTAAACAATATGAGATATTAATTTTCCGCTTTTGTTGTATACTTTAACATCTCCATGTTTTTGATTGTTCTTGTAATTTAGTTCTGAAATAATAGCTCCTTTCCTAGAAAAATTTTGATATTTTCCATTTAATAATCCATCTTTATAATTTATGATTCTATTAGGAATTATTCCTCCAGGAAAATAGTAAGAACACTCCCCATTTAAATTTCCATCGACATAACTTTCCTCACTTTTTATACTTTGGTCATATTCACTGTATTTTATCCATTTACCATCTGCAACAGATTTTTTTATCATTCTTTCATCCCCTGGGATAACCATACTCCTAACATTTAAAACCTTGTAATTTCTCGTTTCAATAATTTTACCTTTTTCGGAGTAATAAGTCCATGAATTAATTTTATAATCGTCTTCATATTCTCCCGAATATTTTTTCTGACCGCTTTTATAATAGCCCACCCAATTCTTGTCCATCATTCCTAAGTTATAAGATCCAATATCTTTTAACTGCCCATTATCATACCAAGATTTCCATAATCCATTTTCTTTATTCATTATGTAATTTCCCTCCATCGCTGTTGTGCCATTTTCAAATTTTGTAGACCAAAAACCATTTTTTTGATCGTATTTATACCCCCCTTTCTTCCATGTTTTACCTGTATTGTAGAAAAAATCCCATTTTCCATCTTTTTGACCATTAATAAAATTTCCTTTATAATATTCTATTCCCTTTGGATAATAAAAAGTCCAAACCCCATTTTGTTTGTCATCTTTAAAAGTCCCTTTCATATCTAAAGCATCATTAATAAATTTATAGGTCCATTCCCCATTTTTTAACCCATTTAAATAATTACCTTCCATACTTATCTTTCCATTAACATAATACTCTCTAAATAACCCATTTTTCTGTCCTTTTTTATATTCCAATTCTTGGTAAACTGTATCTGTTGTGAGGTATAATTCTTTCCATATTCCTGACTTTTTGCCATTGAGATAAGTTCCTGTTTTTCTAATACGACCATTAGGTTTATATTCCTTAAAAACTCCATTTTTCAGACCATCATTATATTTTACAATAGTTTTTAATTTTGAAGAGGAGTAATATGTTTTCCTATATCCTCTTCCATTCATAATTAGTGTGTCTCCATTTAATTCATAAAATTGATCTATAAATTCAGTAGTGTCAGAACCATCTATGAAGTGAGATTTCTCCATAAGATTACCATTTTCATAATAATATTCCCAAAAATTACTTTTGAAAGATCGTATTTCTTCATTTCTACTCAACCAATAGTTCAAAACTATTGTGTCTTTTCTATTTATTTTAGGGAATATATCATATTCTCCTTTTTCAGCCAAAGTTCCATCTTCGTAAAAGGCTTCAAAAATTGAATCAATTTTTCCAATAGTGTAAAAGGTCCTAAATTTAAGTTTCCCATTGAGATAATAGGATTTGTATTCTCCGTTTAACTGCCCAAGAAAATAATTACTTTCTTCTTGAAGATTTCCATTTTTGTAAAAGTGAATCCATTTACCAGTTTTAGCTCCAATGTTTGAGTATCCACCTGCCTGATAAGACCCAATACTTCTTACTTGCTTTTCTTTATTCCCCCAATAGGTTGTAATTGTTTCATTTTTTAATAAGCCATTGTTCTGACTATATACTACAGAAACAGAAAGAATTTGAATGGAGAGGATGAATGTGCTTAATCGCATTATTTTTATTATTGAGATAGATAAATAAATTCAATCCAACCTTCTTGTCTTTGTGTGCTTGAAAAATCTTGGTTGAATTTCCAATTCTTAGCGTAATTTATAGCATTTTCTATTAAGCACTGATTGGATGTATTAGTTTCTGAATTATCTACTCTGCAGTCCGTTACTTTTCCCTTGGGATTAACTTTAATATTCAACCTAACTTTCCCAGTTTGATTACAAAGGTAAGATGGGATTTTTTGTAAAATCATATTTCTATTCTCACAAAAATATTTTGCAGTAGCACTGGAGGTCTTTTTTAAGGACTTATTTACAGTTTTACTTTCTAAATTATCTTTTGTTTTTTCATTTTCTTGTAGAGAATTTTCTATTATTGGATTGTCTTTTCCAAAGTCGTTAAATTGTTTTTTTTCAAATTCTTTAACATTCTCCATTACCTTTTCTGCGAGTGCTTTTTTCTGAGAAGCACTCACGTCTTTTTCCTTATCATAATTAGATGCAGCGTTAGTAACTACAACTTCATTATTAGAAAAACTTTCTTTTAAATCCTTTGTAATTAAATTATTTTCTGGACCTGTAAAATCAAGGGTGGCAAGGATTTTTTCCTTAGGTTGAATTATATAAAAAGAGACATTTTGAATATTTAGCCAAACAAAAATAAGTATATGAACTATTAATGTTCCAAGTATTGCATTTTGATGTTTCTCTAAAAGAACTAAGAAGTTCATAACGTAGTTTAACAAAATATACGAAGAAAATAATAAAACGTTTCTTATTTATAAGATTCGTAACGTTCGTTTAGAAATTTAATTATTTCAGTTGTGATATCATGACGTTCATTAGCATAAAGCATTGCACCACCAACTCTGTAGCTCATTACATAATCGTAACCAAGAGTTTTGCCAATTTCTTGCATATAGTCATTAGTTTTTATAATATAGCTTTGTGTCAGTTCTAATTCCTCTCTAGAAACTTGCTCAGAAAGCTGCTGTTCAACTTGCATTATTTCTTGTTCTAGTAGTCTGATTTTTTGAGCCTTTTCCATTTTTTCTCTATCTCCCATAATTGGTGAAGCTTTTTCAAATTCTTGAACCAGATTTTCATAAGCAAAGTATTTACTTTTAATTTGCCTTTCTGCTTCAGACCTTTTTGTTGTTAAAGTTTTTTGAATTTTTTTGGCAAATTCATAATACTTAGAAACCGTGTCGCTATTTACAAAGGCTATATTTAGACTTCCTTCATTTATTGGTTGAATAGTCAACTCTTTTTCACCAGCTGGTATGTTTTCAGTATTAGAAAATTGAATAAAATACAATACTGCGATTAAAACAAACAATACTGCATTAATTACATACAGTATTTGGCTTGAAGATTTAGTCATATTTAAGGCTTTAAGTTAACTTATATTGGAAACAAAGTTCTCAACAGTTTCAACAAAATCAAAAGGAACTGAAGCCATTTCCGAATAATCCTTTCCTAGCTCATAATTTCCATCTTCCCCATTTTTATATATCCATCTAATCTTAACTTGAAATCCAGATTTATAAATATTTTCTAATTGATAGATAATATTCAGTAAAAATTTAGATGATGAAATATTTATTTCACCTAAATTAATAGTTAACATGGTAATTTTATGAGGATTAGCAGAATAATTTTCAATCCAATTGGAAATATTATTGAAAAAATCATCAGGATTTTCAGAAACACAATCACCGTCTATTAAGAAAACTCCTTTTTTTGAGTTTAATGATACTAGTGGAGTTTCTTTAGAAGCTTCTATATAGTACAAACCAGTTCAATTATTTAATTGTTGGCTAATATCTATATAATTTTAATTCTACGAGGAAATTTTACAACTTTTTTTAACCAATAATAAAATCTTTTAAGTAATAAGGATTAAAATAAGGAATACTTTCAAACTCTTTTCTTTCAAATTTTTCAAATGTTTTATATGACATTCCACTTGACGAGTTTGGTACCATTCCATCAATTTTCACAATTTTAGGATTGAATTTTGCTTTAAACTTTAATGCTCCATCACCTAAAAAATAAAGTTCTTTATGATTCTCATAATTTTTTAAAAATTCTGAATTAATCTCAGGACATGAAATTTCTGTTATTTGTTTTTTTTGAAAATTGAAACCCGCTGTATAAACTTCTTTTCTTTTAGCATCTATCATTGGAAAAAACAATGCTTTCTTATTATTAGAAATGCTTTCATAGCAATTCATCATTATTTCAAGAGAGTTCATGCTAATAAGAGGAATATCAAGGCCAAAAGCCAATCCTTTTGCTGTTGCAACACCAATCCTAAGACCAGTAAAAGAACCAGGTCCTCCACTAATACCAACTGCATTAAGCTGTTTCAACGAAAGATTTAAAGATGTAAAAAGATCTTTTATTAATAAATGTAGTTTCTCGCCATGAACATATTTTTCACTTGTAATTTCATTAACACCTAACGATTTTCCATTTTTAGATAGGTTTACAGAACAAGTTTTGGTTGATGTTTCAATATTTAGAATTAACGCCATTCAAAAATCAATTGTTTTCTTTTTTAATTCAAATTTTTGACCCAAATAAACTTTTCTTACTTGCTCGTCTTTAGCAAGATCTTCTGCTGTTCCATCTTTTAGAATTTTTCCTTCAAAAAGCAAGTATGCCCTATCAACAATGGACAATGTTTCTTGAACATTATGATCAGTAATCAAAATCCCAATTTTTTTTTTCTTGAGTTTAAGCACAATTCTTTGAATGTCTTCTACTGCAATTGGATCAACTCCTGCAAAGGGTTCGTCTAATAATATAAAATTTGGCTCATTAGCCAAACATCTGGCAATTTCTGTTCTTCTTTTTTCTCCTCCAGAAAGATTTCTTCCTAAATTTTTTCTTACATGATTTAACCCAAATTCAGAAATTAATCCTTCCAGTTTTTCTTTTTGTTCTTGTTTAGAAAAATTAGACATTTCTAAAATTGCTTTTATATTGTCTTCAACAGATAATTTTCTAAAAACAGAAACTTCTTGAGGAAGATATCCAATCCCCATTTTTGACCTTTTGTACATTGGTACTTTCGTAATTTTCAAGTCATTTAAAAAAACTTCTCCATCTTCTGGACTTATTAATCCAACTATCATGTCAAAGGTTGTGGTTTTTCCAGCTCCATTGGGACCCAGTAGACCAACTATTTCTCCTTTTTTTAACCTTATAGAAACTCCTTTGACAACTTTAATTCCTTTGTAAGACTTATTAATATTTATAGACTTAAGTTCCATTAGTCAGTATTGTGGGTTTTTTCGGTTTCAAGATCTTTTAATTTTTTCTTTTCTACTCTTTTAACGATAATAATTCCAAATTCGTATAAAGCATAAATAGGAAAAGAGACTAAAAGTTGACTTACAACATCTGGTGGAGTTATTAAAGCAGATAGTATTAGAATCGTAACTAAAGAATGTTTTCGATATTTTTTTAAAATACCTGCTCCTAAGATTCCAATTTTTGCTAGAATATACATAACAATAGGAAGTTCAAAAAACAAACCAGATAAAAAAGTAGAAGTTGTTATCATTGACATGTATGAACTAATTGTAAAGTTATTTTGAATTTGATCTGTTAATTTATATCCTCCGAAGAATTGAACGCAAAGAGGACTAATTAAGAAGTAGCCAAATAAAATTCCCATAAAAAACAACAAGCTAGCGTTAAAGCCAATCCATCTAGTTGCTTTAAGTTCTTTAATATTTAAACCTGGCTTAACAAATGACCATATTTGGTAAAATGTGAATGGAAAAGAAATAATTAATCCACCAATTAATGCAAAATACATGTTTGTCGAAAATTGTTTGGTCATTTCAATAGATTGAATTTTAATAGGAATATCCTCTGCACAAAGGGCATCACTTATATTTAATTTTTCAGAAAGAAGACAAAAAAACTGATATGTAGGAAAAGTTGTTTTAGACATGTTTATGTAAAACTGCTGAACAATAGGATCTGTAAAATAAAACAATACTAATGCAGCTAATATTATAACAACGCTTGATCTTACAAGCCGCCATCTTAATTCTTCTAAGTGTCCTAAAAAAGAAAGCTCTTTTTTTTCATTTTCACTTTTCATAACTACAAATCTAATAGATAATGTCTTTAATAAAATTTTTAATAGCACCAACTAAAGCCTTAAATTTGCATATGGTTAAAAAATTCAGCTTTTATTTAAAGTTTTTATTTCAGGGAACCAATAAATACAATATCCATTCTCCAATGGTTCATGACTTCATAGAAAATATTCTTGACAACTCAATTAAGTATTATTCTTTTGTCGGAATTGAACATGTGAGAAGTTTACTTTTAAAACAAAATGAAGCAATTGAATTAAAAGATTTAGGAGCAGGATCAAAATATATTAGATCTTCAACTAGCACTATTAATATTTTAACTAAAAAAGTTCAATCAAGACCTGAAAAAGCACAAATAATTTTTAGAATAGCAAGTTTCTTTCAAATGAAAAATATCCTGGAAATAGGCACATCACTAGGTTTGACAACAGCTTATTTATCTAACGCCAATAAAAATGGTAAAGTAACTACTATTGAGGGAGATCCTAAAGTAGCGAAGCTCGCTCAAAAAAACTTCAATACTTTAAAGCTTAAAAATGTAGAACTTATAAACAAGTCTTTTGATGAAATAATCCCCCTACTTTTAAAAAATCAATTTGATTTGATCTTTTTTGATGGGAATCATTCTAAAGAAGCTACGCTAAGATATTTTTATTGGCTAGTTGAACATGCAAACGAAGATTCAATTTTTATTTTTGATGACATATATTGGTCTAATGACATGAAACAAGCTTGGAAAGAGATTTGCAACTTTGATAAAGTAATGCTTAGTTTAGATATATTTTCATTGGGAATGGTTTTTTTTAAAAAAAACAGGGAAAAAGAACATATAAAGTTAGTCCATAGGAGCAATTTTTATTGAAATGTAAAACACATTTTAATGTTTATAATTTGTCTTGAAGTATAGAGTTTAATTACTCTGTTGAATTATCATTGTAATCATTATGAGATTAAGACTCAACATATTCATTTCAATTTGCATATTTGTTGGACTTTTATTTTTATTTTCAACTTGTCGTTCTGAAAATTTCAATATCCAGCAATCTAGTGAGAAGTATATTAAACCTTTTAAAGACACTGTAAAAATTAAAAAAATACAAGGATTTAGTCTTGAAAATTTTAAAATTGACAGTAGCACTGTTAAAAACGGACAAAGTTTTAGTGAGATTTTACAAAGTTTAAATATTTCTTATAAGAAAATCTACACTTTAGGAAATGATTTTAAAGAAATTTACGATTTAAGAAAAATATATCATGGAGATAAATACTATACCATTTTCAATTATGATAGCAACAAATTCTCCAATTTAATTTATCAACACTCACTTACTGAAAAGGTAGTCATGAGTTTTTTAGACTCATTGAACATTAACGTTATAGAAAGCCCTATTGAGATAAGAATTAAAAAAGCATCTGGAACTATAACTTCTAGTTTATGGCAAAATTTCATTGATAATAAATTAAGCCCTGCATTGGTCTCTAAAGTTGCTAGTTTATATGCTTGGACAATTGATTTTTTTGATATTCAATCAGGAGATAACTACAAAATAGTTTTTGAATCTAAATATGTAGAGAATAAATTTATTGGTGTAGGAAATATTAAAGCCATTTTATTCAATCACAAAGGAAGAGATTTTTATGCATTTAGGTATTTGTCAAAATCAAAAAAGGTTGAAAGTTATTTTACAGAATCCGGAGAAAGTATGCAAAGGGCATTACTTTCAGCTCCTTTGGAGTATGTAAGAATATCCTCCAAATTTTCTAATAGAAGATTGCATCCAATCAAAAAAATTTATAGACCTCACCACGGGGTAGATTATGCAGCTCCTTCTGGAACAGATGTGGTTTCAACAGGAGATGGAAAAGTGATATTTGCTAGCAGATCTGGAGGTGCTGGGAATATGATTAAAATTAAACATTCTTTCGGAAATGTGGTTACTAAATACTTACACTTATTAAGATTTGCAAAAGGCATTAAGGTGGGTAAATATGTCGAACAGGGTCAGAAAATTGGGGAAGTTGGAAGTACTGGGTTAAGTACTGGCCCACATTTAGACTATCGTGTATACATTAATGGTAAAGCTAAAAACCCACTTAAACTAAATGTGCCAAGTAAAGATCCTATTGCTGAAAATTTAAAGTCTAAATATTATTTAGATATAGCAGATATAAAAGCAACTCTTGATAGTATAAGTCTATAGTAAATTATAAATTTATGTTTATTCGCATAATTAAATATATCATTTCAATATTCACTTTAATAATTTTATTGGTATTTGGAGTTTTATTTTCGGTGATAAAATTATACGATAAAGAGGTTAAAGAAATTGCTTTAAAACATATAAATAATCAGCTTATTTCACCAATAATTATTCAGGATATAGAATTAAGTGCTTTCAACTATTTTCCATCAATATCTTTGGAGTTTTCCAACCTTTTAATAAGAGATCCTTTGGCTAACAATGATACTTTACTATTTGTAAAAAATGCTTTTCTAAATTTTGATGCTTACGATTTAATTAATAAAGAGTATATAGTCAGGAAGTTGGTGTTGAAAAATGGGAGTCTTGCTATCAAAGTTAGTATGGATGGTAAAAAGAATTTTAATGTATTTGTTAGAAAAGACAGCCCTGAAAATAAAAACTTTAAGTTTTCTTTAAATCAACTTACTCTTAAAAATTTTTCAGTGAATTATAAGAATGTTCCATTGAGTCAAGAATACGATTTCAATATTTCAGATTCAAAGTTGAGAGGCCAATTCTCTAATAAAGAATATGACTTAAATATACTTTCCAGTTTATTAGTAAATAAATTTGATTTGGAAGGAGTAAATTATATTACCTCAAAAAATGCTATTACAGAAATTATTTTACATGTAATAAATGATCCTTTTTCATTAACAATTAAGAAGGGGAAATTAAAAATAGCGGATATGAATTTCTTTTTAAAGGGAGATTATAAAAGCTCAAAAAAAGACATATTAAATCTTAATATTAAAGGAAACCAAATTCAAATATCTGAAATATTTAGTGTTCTGCCGTTAGATTATGCCAACATAAAAACTAAATATAGCTCAAAAGGAATATTCAATTTTGATGGAAATCTAAATGGTGAGATGAACAACAAGCAACCCCTTAATTTCTTTGTCAATTTCAATGCTGAAAATGCAACTTTGAAAGATAAGCTAAATGATATCTTATTAGAAAAGATTGATTTAAGTGGAACATTCAACAACAAGGATCAAAACCTTAAAATCATTCATTTTTCAGCTCTCATGAATGATAAAATAATGAGTGGCAATTTAGAAGTTAACAATTTTAATAATCCAACTTATTTTTTAAATATGAAAGGGTTATTTGATTTAAATAAAATTCCTTTTTTCACTACTGTTAATGATCTTTCATTTGATGGAGAAACGGCTATTGAAATGGAAACGAAAATCTCTACGAAAAACGATAAATTATTTTTTGAGAATCTAGATGGAAAGTTACTTAGTAAAAAAATAAACATAGATTATTTACCAACCAAAACCCATTTGGAATTAAATGATTTTGAAGCTAATATTTCCAAAAAAAACATGGCTATTTTTGTCCAAAACTCCTTTTTTAATGAAGATGAATTTTCAATGAATTTAAATTTTATGGACTGGAACAAGCTGATTCAATCTGACTCAAAAAAAATAAAATGTAATTATGACTTAAAACTTGACAAATTTCATTTAGATAATTTCTTAGCAATATTTGATTCTAAGGATTCTCCCAATGGAGATTATCAGATAGATTTTGAAGGGGCTATAACTGCAAATGCACTTTATTACGATAATTTAAAGTTCTTCAGTATCTCATCAAAAAGGCTCAAACTCAGTAAGTCTCTAGAGATTAAAAATTTATTTATGGAGTCTTATGACGGAGAGATTTTATTAAATGTCTATAATGCAGATTTAAGTAGTAAAAATCAAAACTGGTTTATAAACGGTGAATTATCTAGTTTAAATATTAAAAAGTTAATGAAATCATTTAACGATTTTGACCAGGATTATATAGAAAACGAACATATTTCAGGCAATATTTCAAGTGATTTTAATTCCAAATTAATTTTTGACTCTTTGAATAATTGGGATTTTCAAAACTCTTCTATTGAATCCAAGAACACCTTTAGAGACATTGTACTTTTAGAGTATCCGTTCTTATACGATATTCTAAAAGTTTTTGAAAATAGTGTTATAACTAGAAATATAATTGATATAAATCATTACGAAAAAAATCTTCAAAAAGTAGTATTTAAAGATTTCAAATCCACTATGTTTTCATATAACGGAATAACAGAAATTGATAAAACCAATTTTGAAAATGATGTCTTGGATTTCTCATTTTACGGCAATTATAACCTTGAAAACCAGGTGGATTATCACTTAAGTTTTAATTGGGCTGACATAGTTAGAAGAAAGAAACCCAAATCTGATATTGTACAAGAAAACTCTGTAAAAGGAAAACAATTATTTTTAAAAATATCGGGACCTGTTGAGGATTTAAATTATAGCTTTGACAAAGTAGAAATTAAAAAAGAAAGAAAACAAATAATTTCTAATGAAAAAGAAATATTCAAAGAGATTATTAGGGGGGAATACCAAGAAGAGGGGAAAAAGAGTGAAGTATTTGAATTAGAAGAAGATATATTAGATGAAGACACTATTCAAGTTGATAAAGTGTCTCAAAATCAAAGAATAAAAAAGAAAAAGGATTCTTCTAAACTAGATAAATTTTTAAAAAAACTTGGAGTTGAAGAACCAGAAAAGAAAAAACCAGAATTCGAAATTGATCAATAAGAAATCTTTCCATTATTAAGTAAAATAATTTGACTACTAATTTTTTTTCTACAATGCCAATTTTTGTTTTTAGCCTTATCTTCTTTTTTCATAATCCCGTTCCAGTCTTTTGATGGGCTGTATACTTTCCCACCATTTACAATGATTTTACTATTTTTCTCTAAAACTATAACCCCGTTTTTTGGCATCAAAATATTTTTGGAAACTGTAAGTGTTTTATTTTTTTTAATGACTATAGTTCCTTTTGATAAAGTATTTTTATCCCAATGAGTATTTTTTTTAATAACAATTTTAGAATTATTTGATGTTAAATTGTTTGTTGTTAGACTTAGCTCATTTATTGTTGAGTATCGGTAATGAATATGCCCAATTTGCATAGGAGATAAGTAATTCCTACATAGATTATAACCCATAATATTATTACTTACATTATTAGAATTACAGTTGACCCAACCAAATTTATCTTTTCTTGGAAGGTCTGAAAATTGTGGAGTATTGGTATGTCTTAATCCAATACAGTGACCCAATTCGTGTGCAGTTAATTGAGCAGTTGCATATCTGCCATTTTCAAGGAATTTTGATACATTCAAGTAGTATGGAGATGGTCCACATCCAAAAGCTGGAACAGAACATGAGGTACCAGTATAAAATACATGCAAAAATTCTTTATTTTCATTTGTAAATCTAACCCAGTTATCTTTTTTACAATTTTTATCTACTTTTTTATAGTAGCTTACAAGACCCACATTACCTTCAGATACATGTAGGGTTTCTTTAATATGTATGACGGTATTTCTACCTTCTTTTTCTGCGTAAGAAGTATGTAATATTCCATTGTTGGAATTTGTTCCGAATACTTTTAAACTATCAAGTATTGGTCTAAAATTATTTTGCAAACCTTTTATAGTAATTGAATTGGAGTCTGAATTTATTTCTAAAATTTCTAACCATCTATTGGAGTCTTTTTCCATAACAACTTCTATTCTTTCCCATCCAATACTATCTATATGGAAGGAAATAGTATCTACTAAAAATTGTATTCTGGAATCTTTGATATATGGTTTTTCGTTGTTAGAGTTCTCTCTTGAGGGAGGTTTTAAATTGCTGTAAATCTTATTAATCCATTGAAATTGCTCATCTATAAAATGAGATGAATCTTTGATGATATTTTTTGGGGTTTCTGCAGATTGTTGCAATACATGAACCCATACTTTAATTTCTAAAATGGGATGAGAACTAAATTTGCAAGTGTCATAAGGGATATAGCTCACTAAATGATTGTTTTGAGCTAATATAAATCCTGGTAAAATCAATAATATTTTGAATATAAATTTCATTTATATGCACTGAATGTAAATATAATGATACAGTTTTGTTTTTTGAATAGGTTGCAAAATCAACTTTTTCTTAGGGATTAAACCATAAATAACATTTTCAAATTTTAACTTTTACTCTGTAAACGCTATATTTCCATCTTCATATTTGCACAATAATATTTAAAAATATAATTTCGCTGTCCTAAAAATCAATTCTTTAAAATTATGGAATCATTTGTAATATATTTACCTATTGTATTATCGTTAGTAGGATTACTATATATGCTTGTTAAAAGAGCATGGGTTATGAAGCAAGATGCTGGAGACGGTAAAATGAAGGAAATTTCTGATCATATTTATGAAGGTGCATTGGCATTTCTAAATGCGGAATATAGGTTACTTGCAGTATTTGTACTTGCTGCTAGCATTGTTTTGGCTGGTGTTTCATTCATGGTTCCATCCACTCACATTTTAATTGTAGTTGCATTTATAATAGGTGCTATTTTTTCTGCTTTTGCAGGAAATATGGGCATGAAAATAGCTACTAAAACCAATGTAAGAACTACTCAAGCTGCAAGAACAAGTTTGCCTCAAGCATTAAAAGTCTCTTTTGGGGGAGGTACAGTAATGGGATTAGGAGTCGCAGGGTTAGCAGTATTGGGATTAACCTCTTTCTTTATTTTATTTTACAAAATGTTTATGGGAGGAGTTTGGTCTACAGAAAGTGGTGTTTCGGATATGACTATGGTGTTGGAAACGTTAGCAGGATTTTCATTAGGAGCTGAGTCTATTGCATTATTTGCAAGAGTTGGTGGAGGAATTTACACAAAGGCCGCAGATGTTGGTGCAGATTTAGCTGGTAAAGTTCAAGCAGATATTCCTGAAGATGACCCAAGAAACCCAGCTACTATAGCCGATAACGTTGGAGATAATGTTGGAGACGTTGCAGGAATGGGTGCAGATTTATTTGGCTCTTATGTTGCTACAGTTTTAGCAGCGATGGTATTAGGTAATTATATCATCAAGGATATGGGAGGCATGATTGAAGATGCTTTTGGTGGAATAGGACCAATATTGTTGCCAATGGCAATTGCAGGCGTTGGGATTGTTATCTCCCTTTTGGGAACTTTTTTCGTGAAAATATCTTCAAATGACGCAAAAGAATCTGAAGTTCAGAAAGCTTTAAACATTGGAAATTGGGCTTCTATTTTAATGGTTGCCATCTCTTGCTATGTATTATGTAAATTCATGCTTCCAGAGACAATGCAAATGAATTTCTTTGGTGAAGGTCTTCAAAATATTTCATCTATGAGAGTTTTCTATGCTTGTTTAGTTGGTCTGGTTGTAGGAGCTGGAATATCTGCATTTACTGAATATTATACTGGACTTGGTAAAGCTCCAATTTTAAAAATTGTTCAGCAGTCTAGTACAGGTGCAGGAACTAATATTATAGCAGGATTAGCAACTGGAATGATTTCCACTTTTTCATCTGTTCTTTTATTTGCTGCTGCAATTTGGATGTCCTATGCCTTTGCAGGTTTTTACGGAGTTGCTTTAGCAGCTTCTGCAATGATGGCTACTACCGCAATGCAACTTGCTATAGATGCCTTTGGTCCTATTGCTGATAATGCAGGTGGAATTGCTGAAATGAGTGAGCAAGATCCTATAGTTAGAGAACGTACAGATATTTTAGATGCAGTTGGGAACACGACTGCTGCTACTGGAAAAGGATTTGCCATTGCTTCTGCTGCATTAACTTCTTTGGCGCTATTTGCAGCATATGTAACTTTTACAGGAATTGATGGAATTAATATTTTTAAAGCCCCTGTTTTATCTATGCTTTTTGTTGGCGGAATGGTACCTGTTGTTTTTTCAGCATTGGCGATGAATGCGGTTGGAAAAGCTGCAATGGAAATGGTTAACGAAGTTGTTCGTCAGTTTAAAGAAATCCCAGGTATTATGGAAGGTACTGGCAAACCAGAATACGATAAATGTGTAGATATTTCTACCAAAGCATCTCTTAAAGAAATGATGCTTCCTGGATTATTAACTATTGGATTTCCAATTATAATTGTATTAATTGGTAAGTTGGCTTATCCGTCCAATAATTTATTAGTAGCTGAAATGCTCGGAGGCTACATGGCTGGAGTAACAGTTAGTGGAGTTTTGTGGGCTATTTTTCAAAATAATTCTGGTGGAGCTTGGGATAATGCAAAAAAATCATTTGAAGCAGGGGTGGAAATAAATGGTGAAATGACTTATAAAGGTTCTGAAGCGCACAAGGCTGCAGTTACTGGGGATACTGTTGGAGATCCTTTTAAAGATACTTCTGGACCTTCTATGAACATCCTTATTAAGTTAACTTGTCTTATTGGGTTGGTAATTGCTCCAATTTTGGGGGGTACTCATGAGAACAACAATCAAGTTGAAAAAACAGCTATTGAAAATAAAAGTCAAAAAGATTGTAAAATGAAGTGCTGCTCAAAAAATAATAAAGAGATATCAGTATTTGTTGATGTGAATAAAAAAGAAACAGATTCAAATAGTGTTAGCATTGTTAGTGTAATATCTCTTAGTGGAAAAGATACAGTTGCTAATAATGAAATTATAATTAATGGTGAAGATCTAAATTTAGATTCTCTTGTCGAAACTGAAAAAGTAAAGGTAATTACTGAATTTTCTGCAACGTCAAAAATAGACAAAGATTGTAAAAAGCCTTGCTGTAAAGGCTGTATGGCAACTGACACGTTTGATTTAGCTGTTTCGTGTCTTCCTGATCATTCTTGTTGCAACCCTAATTTTAAATAAAATTTAAATATTATTATAATCTATTTTCAGATTTCATTTAATTTTAATCCGGCTTTAAGCCGGATTTTTCATATATGAGTATAGTAATAGACATAGGAAACTCAAGGGTTAAAGTTGCTCAATTTAAAAACCAACAAATTTTAAATGTTTTTTATTACAATAAAGACAACATTATAAATGAATTGGATAAAATTCCCTTTAAAACTGGGATTATTTCAAATGTCGGAAATAAGAAGTTAGGGCAAAAATTATTGACATCCTTCCCAAATTTAGCTCTTATGTCACATGAATTAAGACTCCCAATTATTATAAATTATAAATCTGTAGTTTCTCTAGGTCATGATAGAATTGCAAATGCAGTAGGGGCATACACTTTAAAACCAAATAAAAACAATCTTGTAATTGATATTGGAACTTGTATTACTTATGATTTTATAAATAAGTTTAACGAGTATTTAGGAGGGGGTATTTCACCTGGATTTAATTTAAGAATGAAAGCTTTAAGTAGTTTTACAGAAAACTTACCAAGCGCAAATTTTAAAATTAAAAGTACACCATTAATTGGAACAAATACCAAGGAATCTATGGAGAGTGGGGTAATTAACGGGACTATTAATGAAATCATTCAAAACATTTCTGAATACGAACAATTACATCCTGAAATTAACGTTATATTGACAGGTGGAGATACTACTTTTATAAAATCAATGGTATCAACAAAAAAAAACAGCATCTTTGCAGATGAAAATTTAACATTAAAGGGTCTGAATGCCGTTTTAAAATACAATGCATAAACAGTTTTTTCTATATATTTTTATCCTTTCTTCTGTTGTTTATATCAACGGACAAGTTTTAAATACTTCCCCTTTTTCTAGGTTCGGAATTGGCGAAATTAACACTATTCAATCTACACATTATTTTGGGTTTGGAAATATTACTTCTCCAAGTTCAGAGCCACAATTTATTAATATTAATAATCCTGCTTCTTACGCTTCTTTCATAAAGTATAACCCTATATACAATGTTTCTCTTGCGGGCAAATCTGCATTATATAATTCTAATTATAATAATAACGAGACTACTTCTTCAGGAAATAATTTCGGGTTAAATAATTTATTCATGGGGCTTCCAATTACTAAGAATTGGGGTTTGGTTTTTGGAATAACTCCATTATCTTCTCAAGGATATGAGGTCAGCAGTACTGTTTCTTTTGACACCTCCACTGTTTCTTATGTTTTTAAAGGAGATGGATCTGTTAATAAATTACTTATTGGAAATGGGTTTAATATTTTTAATAATGGAGACACAACAAGAATATCTTTAGGATTTAATTGTTCTTACTTATTTGGAAACTTAGATAGAACAAGTACAGTTGTCTATAACAATTCTAATGATTACAATTCTAGAATTCAATATCGATCTTCTTTAAGTGGCTGGGGATTTGATTTAGGTCTTCAACTTTTTAAAAGATTCAAAACAGTATCCAATAATAAACTTTTTTTAAATATAGGAGTTAATTATTCTTTGAGTTCCGATATCACCACGGACAATGATTTCTATGCCTATACTTTTAAGTATAATTTTAGCGTCCAAGAATTCCCAAAAGATACTTTAGCTATGGGAAATGAAAATTCTAATATAGTTATCCCTGAAAAATTAGAATTTGGTTTGTCGATTGGTAAAGTATACAAAAATAAAAGAAGATGGGATTTTGGTGCTCAATATTCTTCTATAGATTGGACAAAATTTCAGGACAACTCTAAATATTCTTCCCAGAGTGATTTTCCAATGGGTGCTTTTTCAAGAATTTCTTTGGGTTACAGGTTGTCCCCAAACTTAGATTGGTCCAACACCAATAAATCACTTTTGAGTAAGTCTACTTTTTCCTTAGGGATTCACCAAACACAGTCTAAAATAATTGTGGATGAGAATTCATTAATTCAAAATGGCATAAATTTTGGTGTATCTATACCACTTCTTAGTTCGAGATCACTTTCAAGAGTTAATTTTGGGGTTGAGTTTGGAAAACTTGGCGATTTAACAATTAATAAAATTGAAGAAAATTATTTTAAATTTTCTATAGGCTTTTCACTTGCCCCTGATACAAGATACGATCGTTGGTTTAGAAAAAGAAAATATGATTAATAAAAAAACATGAATAAATTATTTGCATCCATTTGTTACCTATTCTTTTTTCTCACAATTTCTTCACAGGAATGCTTTCAAGCGAACAAAGCTAACTGGGGAGAAGATAGTTTAGAGTGCAGGAAAAATGTCTCTTTATACTCAGAATTCATGAAGCAGAAAGTTTATCTAGACGCAGCTAAGTTTTGGAATAAAACTCAAACATTTTGCCCTCAATACAAACCCAATTTATACAAAAACGGAATATATATTTATAAGCAGATGGCTAAAGAGGAAAAAAAGACAAAATCTCCTAAACTAAAGCTGTATGTTGACACTATATATTCTATTTACGACTCATGGGTGACTAATTTTGGAAATTGTAATGAAATCAAAGCTGATCTAGCTGCAGATATTATGGCACTTGACGCTTCTAAGGGTTTTCCAAAAGCTTATACTTTATACAAAGAAGTTTTTGAAAAATCGCCGCAGTTCACATCTTATAACGACATTAAATATTTTGTTTACGCAAATAAATATATGCTCAAAACTAAAAAAATAGATTGTGATCAATTTTTAGAAAATTATGAAACTCTTTCATTCATATGTGATGCAAATATTTCAAAAGATAATAAAGCGGATAAATATAACAATGTCCAAGCCTTTTTAGACAAAGAAATTAGCCCATGTGCTAGTTGTGATAAATTGGAAGAGATATATTCTTCAAAATACAATGCAGATCCTGAAAATATGGATTTAACTAAGAAGATTTTTGAAAGATTAAGCAACAACAAGTGCACTGAATCCAATTTATATATCACTTTATTGGATAAAGTTTTAAATGACCCTGATAATCCACCTTCTGCAAAAGATTTATATAATGCAGCAGTAGCAGATTATAAAAGAAAAGAATTTCTTAAAGCTGAAGAGAGATTTAATCGATCTATATCTATATGTGAAGATGAAAAATTAAATCAAAAGATGTATGAAATATTGTACGATATTGCGTTTAATAAAAAGCAATATAAAAAAGGGTTTTCAATCGCAGGAAATCTTTCTGACAAATGTATTTCTAATGATAAAAAGGCCAGAATTGTAGCTGCTAGTTCATCTAAATATGGAAACTCCGCTTTCAATAAAAGTCTAATTTACTGTCTGGCATTAAAGTATGCTTCTAGCTCTTGTGGCAAAACATCAACTTCTGCAATCAATAGTTGGAACGGACAATTATTACCAAAAAGTGAATTAATAATGCTGGATATCAAGGGTAATTCATCGCAACTAGTTCCTTTTTGGGGGCAAAATGTCGAACTAAAAACTAGAGATTGAAAATTCGATTTGTATTGAATTTATGTTTGGTTTTAAACGGAATTTTAATTTCTTGTGTTGAAAACAATAAAATCAACGATTTAAAATATTCTAGTAATGAATTCCAATCCTTGGAGACTTCTACTGGAGTTACTTTGAACTTTTCTGACCTTGGAAAATCTAAACTATTGCTTAAAGCACCAAAACTTATTAAGTTAATTGGAGATGAAGAGCAGTTAATAATGGAATGCCCAGAAGGGTTAGAATTAATTTTTTATGATTCTCTTATGAAAGTGGAATCAGTTTTAGTAGCTGATTATGGGAAATTATTTTCTAATGAACAACAACTTTATGTACAAGAAAATGTGATATTCAATAATTATAATTTGGATACATTATTTGCAGAAGAGTTAGAAATTGATTTTGCTAAAGACAGTGTGTATTCTGAAAAATTAGTTACCTTTTCAAATAGTGAAGGAAAGATTAAAGGCACGAAATTAAAGTCCAATAGTAACTTCACTTTTTTTCAACTTTCAGATGTTTCTGATAGCCATGTTAATTATGATTTATAGTAATGGAGACTTTAAAGAAATGGAATGAACGTTCTGAAAAAATTTGGCTAGTAATATCAATTCTTTCTACTATTTCAGCTATCTATTTTTCTATCATTGACGATTTTGATAATAATAAGGCTTATTATCTTTTAACATTAATGTCTTGGGGGATATATTTAATAAGAAGAGGTTTAAGTAAAAGATTAGGAAATAAAAAATAATAATGTCAGCTATTTCTTTACTAATTCTTACAGTTACATCTCTTTTATTTTCTGCCTTCTTTTCGGGAATGGAAATTGCATTTATATCCTCAAGTAAGATTAAGATTGAATTGGACAATAAAAAAGGAGAATTTAGTGCAAAGATTCTTTCCTTTTTCAATGGAAAACCTGCATGGTTTATAGCTGCAATGCTTATTGGAAACAATATAGCAATGGTTATCTACACCTTGTATATCACCAAGTTTATAGAGCCATATTTATTGACATTTAATTTTAACCAATCTATAGTTCTTTTAATACAAACTTTATTTTCTACATTTTTTATATTATTATTTGCAGAGTTTTTGCCAAAGGCTGTTTTCAGGCTAAATCCCAATGCAACCCTTCGTTTTTTCAGTTTGGTATTATTTTTTGTTTATGTCTTATTATGGCCAATTACTGCTTTCGTTGTTTTGCTGAGTAATTTAGTTTTGAAAATTTTTGGAAATCATGAACAACAAGACAAAGTAAGTTTTAAAAAAACAGATCTTGACCTGTATATAAATGAAATTAAAAAAGACTTAGATGGTGAAGAAATGGAGCACGATGTTAAGATTTTTCATAACGCTTTGAGTTTTTCGGAAGTTATTGCAAGAGATTGTATGGTTCCAAGGAACGAGATTATTTCCTTAGAAATCAATGATAATATGCAAGTTTTGAAACAATTATTTATAGATTCGGGCCACTCTAGAATTATTATTTATAAAGAAAATATTGACAATATAATAGGATATGTACATAGTACTGAACAGTTTAAAATGCCAGTAAGTATAAAATCAATGTTGATTCCTGTTTCCATAGTTCCTGAGTCTATGTCTGGCATTAAATTATTAGAAGACTTTATTGATAAAAAGCGAAGTGTCTCTGTAGTTGTCGACGAATATGGCGGGACATCTGGAATATTAACCATGGAAGATATAATAGAAGAAATTTTTGGTGAAATTGACGATGAGCACGACCAAGAAGAACTAGTTCACCATTTAATAGATCAAGAGACTTATTTATTTTCAGCTCGATTAGAAATAGATTTTATTAATGAAAAATACAGATTAAAACTTCCGGTTAAAGAAGAATATGAAACATTATCTGGAATGATTGTTTTCTATGCTGAAACAATTCCTGAACAAGGAACAATTTTCAATATTGAAAACTATGAACTAAAGGTTTTAGAAGTGGACGAAACAAAAATCAGTAAGGTTCAATTAAAAGTACTTGAAGAAGATTAACTTTTTAATAGCTTATTAACTAGAATTTTCCCTGGAAAATATGCAGATACAAATCCAGTGATGAAAAGTATACCTAGTAATAACAATAAATCTTGAGATTTTATTAAAACAGGCCAATATTTAATTGCTGCATTTTCTAATTTTAATAAATGGAATTTCATTTGGATTAAAGATATGACAGTTCCGATAATCAACCCACTGATACTACCAAGATAACTTATCATTAATCCTTCTTTAAAAAATATATTTTCAATAGTCTTTGTGTCGCATCCCAAAGCGATTAAGCTTTTAATATCTTTTTTCTTATCAATTATTAACATCGTTATCGAGGCTACTACAGTAAAGGAGGAAAGTATTAAAACAAAAATTAAAACTGCTAACACCATCCACTTTTCAGCATCGCTGGCAGCATAAATAAGTTGGTTATTTTCTTTGTGTGTTTTAAATATATAATCTGGACTCTGAGCTATTAAAAGTTTTTTAACGGTACTAATTTCTTCATTGTCATTCAAAAAAACCTCAATATAATTAGCTCCGTTTTGTCTTTCAAAAATCAAATTAGCTGTTTTATAATCAACCATTGCAGATGAAAAGTCTAGTTCGGGATTTATTGTATAAACACCACCAAAAATCAAATTATTTTTTTTTAAAGAGTTTTGATTTTGAATAGAGAGTTGTTTTTTATTTGAAATGCTAAAAATTTTTATTTCGTTACTAATATTTTCACTGTATGGAATTTGTAATTCATTTTGAATTCCATAACCCAGGAGAATTTTCGGGTAATTTTCTATATATAGTTTTCCATTGCCATCAATTAAATTTGAACTCCAATTTTTTTTATTGTAAGTGTTAGTATCTATACCTCTCACTTTTGCTGTAACCCATTTATTCTCAAATTTCAACATTGCAGTTTCTTCAATTATTTTACTGTAATATTTTACTCTATTATTATGTTCTAATTTGGAAAATATGGAATCACTCTCTTGGATAAATTTCCCAGTTTGAGGATAGATATATATGGAAGCTGAAAATTTTCCATATACATCTTCTACATATTTTTGAATCCCATTAAAACCACTTAAAATCACAACTAAGGAAGCAGCACTGACCAATAACCCAAACAAAGAGATAAGGGAAATAAGATTGATAATATTCCTAGATTTCTTAGCTAACAAATATCTTTTAGAAATAAAGTTGGAGATGTTCATTGTTACTAAGCTAACAATAACAATATAGTTTTAGAATTTAATTTTGTAAAAGTTTCCAATTTTTGGTTCTAAATATTTTTTTATAATTGTATTTTAATCATTAGTATAATGAATAAAATATTGCGGTAACTGACATTATTCATTAAATAAAACAAATAAGTACATAGTTTTTTTAACTTTTACTTGTAAGGCTTCTTAATTTATCTTATTTTTGGGTTAAAATAGATAGATAAAACTAAAGAGGGGACGAAAGTCCCCTCTTTTTTTTCTCATTATGATTGCAAAAAAAGAAATTATCCGATTAGCCCAGGAAAGGATTAAGGAACTAGATAATGGAAATTATTTGGTGGATGTTAATATATCTTCTAAGAATGCTATAAATGTAAGAATGGATAATTTACACGGTGGAGTTAGTGTCAAAGATTGTGTTAGCGTAAGTAGAAATATAGAATACAATTTAGACAGAGAGCAGGAGGATTTTGAATTACAAGTTTCTTCTCCAGGAATAGATCAGCCATTTATGGTTCAACACCAATACTTAAAAAATGTTGGACGAAATGTGGTGGTTACTACCAATAGAGAAGAGATTATTTCAGGAGAATTAATAAAAGCAGATCAAAAAGAAATATCTATTAAAGAGATTAAAACAGAAAAAAATAAGTTAACTAATAAAAAACAACAAGTGGAAACTATTCATCAATTATCGATGAGTGAGATAAGAGAAACTAAATTAATTATATCCTTTTAATTAAATAAAATGAATGCAATAGAATTAATAGACTCATTTTCAGAATTCAAAGAAATAAAGAATATTGATAGAGTCACCATGATGAGAATAGTAGAAGATGTTTTTCGTGCTACTTTAAAAAGAAAATATGGTTCAGATGACAATGTAGATGTCATTATTAACCCTGATAAAGGTGATTTAGAGATATGGTTGAATAGAGAAATAGTCAAAGACGAGGACTTTGAAGATGAAGGGACACAAATTAAATATACTGAGGCGCTGAAAATAGAGCCAGATTTTGAAATTGGGGAAGAAGTTTCTCAGGAAGTAAAAGTAGAAGATTTTGGACGAAGAAATATTTTATCATTAAGGCAAAATCTAGCTTCTAAAGTTTTAGAATTAGAAAAAGATAGTATTTACCAAAAATATAAGGAGAGAGTTGGAGATATTGTAAATGGTGAAGTCTACCAAATATGGAAAAGAGAAATTCTAATATTGGACGACGATGGCAATGAATTAATTTTGCCTAAAACAGAACAGATTCCATCTGATTATTTTAGAAAAGGAGATACTACAAGAGCAGTAGTTTCCAAAGTAGATTTAAGAAATAATAATCCTGTTATAATCCTATCCAGAACCGCTCCAGAGTTTTTAGCAAGACTATTCGAACAAGAAGTTCCAGAAGTATTCGATGGCCTTATAACCATAAAAAAAATTGTTAGAAATCCTGGGGAAAGAGCAAAAGTAGCAGTTGAGTCCTACGACGATCGTATTGATCCTGTTGGAGCTTGTGTTGGAATGAACGGTTCAAGAATTCATGGTATTGTTAGAGAGTTGAGAAATGAAAATATCGATGTTATTCCTTGGACTACTAATTTACAACTGTTAATTCAAAGAGCATTAAATCCAGCCAAGATTACCAATATGAAAATTAACGATGACGAAACTAGAGTTGAAGTGTTTTTAAAACCTGATGAGGTTTCAAAAGCTATTGGAAAAGGCGGCCACAATATTAAATTAGCTTCAAAATTAACAGAGCTTGAGATAGACGTTTATAGAGAGGGAGCTGAAGATATTGACGATGTTGATTTAGATGAATTTACAGATGAAATTGACGATTGGATTATTGATGAACTAAAAGCTATTGGTTGTGATTCTGCTAAAAGTGTCTTAGAAATTGGTAAAATAGATTTAGTGAAGAGAACGGATTTAGAGGAAGAAACAATTGATGAAATAATAAAGATTTTAAGCTCTGAATTTGAGAAATAGGATCTAATTAGAAATGGTATTATGGCAATATTAAAAAGGCTAAGTAAGGTTGCAAGAGAGTTGAATGTTGGTATTTCTACCATCGTTGAATTCCTTAGTTCGAAAAATAAAGAGATCAGTTCAAATCCAAATACTAAAATCGGGGAAGAATTGTATATGCTTTTACTACAAGAATTTCAAAAAGAAAAATTTGAAAAAGAAAAAGCCGATAATGTTGTTATTGAACAGACCGAAAGAAAAGTAATTTCTATAAATAAAGAGGAACCTAAAAAGAATATTGAGAAAATAACTGCTAAAGCAGATAAGCTTTCTGGGCCTTCCGTTCTTGGTAAAATTGATCTTGCTCCCAAAGAGAAATCATCCGAACCAGTGAAAGACGACCCTACTGAAAAAGTAGATGAATCGGCAGTAAATATCGAAGAGACTGATACAAAATCAGAAACTATTAAAGCTGAGATCAAGAAACTCTCTGGCCCAACTGTTCTAGGTAAAATTGAATTACCAAAAACTCCGTTGAAAGAAAAATCATCTGATGAAGACGACCCTAATAAGAGAAAGAGGAAAAGAATAAAAAAAGTAAATGTTGAGAAAGCCGGAAAAAAAGCTTTTAAAGATCAAAAAAGACCTTCTAAAGCACCTCAAAAAACCGAGCCAACGCCTGAAGAAATACAAAAAGAAATTAAAGAAACTTTAGCGAGACTAAGCAGCAAAGGAAAATCTAAATCTTCAAAACTTAGACGTGAAAAAAGACAGGCTATTTCAGATAAAATGGAGATAGAAGAATTAATTACTGAACACGAAAAAAGCACTTTAAAGCTTACAGAGTTTGTTACGGTTTCAGAGTTAGCTTCAATGATGTCTAAGTCTCCAAATGATGTTATTGGCACCTTAATGTCAATTGGAATATTCGCTTCAATAAACCAAAGACTAGATGCAGAAACTTTGACTATGGTTGCGGAAGAGTTTGGCTTCACTGTAGAATTTGTTAGTGCAGATGTAACTGCTTCAGTAGTCCAAGATTCTCAAAATCCTGAAAATATGCAGGACAGGCCTCCAATTGTTACTGTAATGGGGCATGTTGATCATGGTAAGACATCTCTTTTAGATTATATAAGAAGTGCAGATGTAACTTCTGGTGAGGCAGGAGGGATTACCCAACATATTGGGGCTTATTCTGTAAAACATAATAACAAATTAATTACTTTTTTAGATACTCCTGGCCATGAAGCTTTTACTGCGATGAGAGCTAGAGGAGCTCAAGTAACAGATGTTTCTATAATTATTATTGCTGCTGATGATAGAGTAATGCCACAAACAAAAGAGGCAATTAATCATTCACAAGCTGCAGGAGTCCCTATGGTATTTGCTTTAAATAAGTGTGATATGTCAACGGCAAACCCTGATAAAATTAAAGAAGAATTATCTGCGATGAATATTTTAGTGGAAGACTGGGGAGGAAAATACCAATGCCAAGAAATTTCTGCAAAAGATGGTGCTGGAATAGACGAATTACTAGAAAAAGTTCTTTTAGAATCTGAGCTTCTAGAACTAAAAGCGGATCCAGATACTGATGCAAAAGGTACTGTTATTGAAGCCTCACTAGATAAAGGAAGAGGTTATGTAACCACACTTCTTGTTCAGTATGGCACTATGAAAGTAGGAGACACATTAATTGCAGGGAAAGAATTTGGCAAGATAAAAGCCATGCATGATGAGAGTGGAAGGTCTGTGAAATCGGCTGGTCCATCAAGACCAGTTTCCGTTCTTGGAATGAATGGAGCAGCAAGTGCTGGAGATATATTTAATGTCTTAGACGATGAAAAAGAAATGAAGCAAATAGCCACCAAGAGACAACAACTTCAAAGAGAACAAGGGTTAAGAACTACCAAGCACATTACATTAGATGAAATAGGCAGAAGAATAGCTTTAGGAGATTTTCAAGAGCTAAATGTTATTGTTAAAGGAGATGTAGATGGTTCTATTGAAGCACTTTCAGATTCGTTATTAAAATTATCACAAGAATCTATACAAATTAATATTATTCATAAAGCAGTAGGCCAAATCACTGAATCAGATATTTTATTAGCATCTGCTTCAGACGCTATTGTTATTGGGTTTCAAGTAAGACCATCTGCTGGAGCTAGAAAATTAGCAGAAAAAGAAGAAATAGATATAAGACTCTATTCTATAATTTATAAGGCTATTGAAGAAATTAAAGAAGCGATGGAAGGAATGCTTTCTCCCGAGCTTAAAGAACAAATTGTTGGAACAGCTGAAATAAGAGAAACTTTCAAAATCACTAAGTTTGGAACTATTGCAGGATGCTATGTTACTGATGGTAGAATTAATCGAAATCATCAGGTAAGAATAATCAGAGAGGGAATTGTTGTTTACTCAGGAGAGCTAGGTTCTTTAAAAAGATTCAAAGACGATGTGAAAGAAGTAAAGAACGGTTATGAATGTGGGTTGAACATTGCTAAGTACAATGATATTAGAGTTGGAGATGTTGTAGAAGCCTATGAAGAGGTAGAAGTTAATAGAAAGCTTTAGTTATCTTTTTTATCACTTTCCATCTCAACTGGAAGATAGTATTTTAATTTAATTCCAAAAAAATTACCCCTCAAGAATATTGGTTCATATCTATCATAGATTTGACCATCATAATAAAACTTTATCCTAGTTACCGCAATTGATGATATAGGAATATTTACTTCTGCTCCTATATAAAATACGCCAATCTTATTCATTCTTCTTTCTATTCCAAGCTCCCCGCTTAACGACCCGTTGATCCATCTTGCTCTTTCTGAGTAATGGTCTATAAGAAAGTTAACTCCTTTACTAGCTACAGCAGAAGCATAGTAGTCTATGTTAAAACCAATAGAGTTTCTCATGAATAAATATTTATTTAATTGAACATAAATTATTCCTTTTATAGGAGAAGAATAATTAATATATCCAAAACTACTATTATCTCTTAAAATACTAGCTTGGCTGGAGCTTGTCCCTGTTAACTTAAAATTTCTTTGACAAAAAACTATTCCGGTTTCTAAACTTATTTTTTTGGAGTAATCAGTTTTTAATAGCATTCCAAAGCTGTAGCCTAGCTTGTTATTTATTGAAATACTAGAATTATTTTCAGAGAATTCTAATGGACCAACCCCAAAATAATTGATTGGGACCAAAGAGCCTACTAAAAAACCTACTTGCCTATTCTTTTCATCTTTTTTTTGACTAAAAAAACTTGATGCAACCAATAAGAAAAATAATACTATAAGAGTTTTTTCAATCAACTTCTACTTGTTTTTATAAAAAGAAATTACAGCAAAAATAACGATTAAAAAACTTAATATTATTAACGCATATTGGGCCCAAGACTGAGGAATAAATGTAGATCTGAATTTTCCAATTGTTTGGTAATTAAGTTTAAGAACTTTTTGATTGTCAGTTTTTCTTATCCCAAACAAAAATATTTCCCCTCTTTTATTAGGCTCATCTGCATATTCAAAGTGGATATTTTCCTTTAAAAGTAGGTTTTTAAAATATTCAGCTTCTTGTTTTTTATAAAAGAAAAAAACCTTGTAAGCTTTATTAGTAGGGTGATCTTTATGATTAACTAATTTAATCAGACCTTCATCTAAATCATCCATTTATTTTCGTTTAATCATTCCAATCTGTTAAATATTCTATTGGTTTTCTTTGGCCTTTTGGCCAATCTGTAGTAGTATAGCCAAGATATAAAATACCCAAACACTTATCTTGCTTTCTTATACCTAGATAGGTATTCATTTCGTTAGAATAAATAATTTTTGGACTAGACCAAAACGAACCCAAACCATAAGCTGTAGCTGTGAGACACATGTTTTGAATAGCACAAGCAACAGCTTCTACTTCTTCAATTTCTGGAATTTTCACATTATTTCCTCTTTCCATACATACAACGATAGCTACAGAGGAAAGAAATGGTCTTCCCATAATTTTATTTAGTTTTTCTTCCTTATATAAATTTTCTGGAGTTAATTTTTTATAAAGTTCACCAAGTTTTTCACTTAATTTCCCTCTACTTTTTTCTCTGTAGACTTTAAATCTCCATGGCTGTGTATTTCCGTGAGTTGGAGCCCAAGTTGCATTTCTGATTAAATGTTCAATAATTTCTTTGTGAACTTTTCTAGAACTGTAGAACTTAGGGTATATAGTTCTTCTGTTCTTTATTAACTCTGTTATTTCGCTTAAGTTATATCTCATATTTTAATTGTAAAAATGTAATAATACTTTTATCAATGGTTATTTGCCAAATATTCACACAAAAATATGATAATATCGTACCTTAGACAAACAATTTTTTGATGTTAAAGATTACAGCTATAATACCAACATTTAACGAAGAGGATCATATTCTTCATGCTATTGAAAGTCTTTCTTGGGCAGATGAGATTCTAGTTGTTGACTCTTATAGTACGGATAAAACAGTAGAATTAGCTTCTAAAAAAAGGGTCAAAATCATTCAACGAGATTACCAATACTCTGCATCTCAAAAAAACTGGGCGATTCCTCAAGCTGCAAATGATTGGATTTTCTTATTAGACGCAGATGAAAGACTAACTAGTTCGCTAAAAGATGAAATTCTTAAATGGAAAACTTCCAATCCAAAGTATAAAGCATATTGGATAAGAAGAATAAACCATTTTATGGGTAAAAAAATTAAATACTCTGGTTGGCAGGGAGACAAAGTTGTAAGGCTGTTTAAAAAAGAGTGTAGATATGAAGATAAAAAAGTACATTCTGAAATTTCATATAGTGGAGAAATTGGCAATTTATCAAACCCACTTTTACATTTTACATTTAAAAATACTACCCATTATTTAAAAAAATGGGATCAATATTCCACCTGGAGCGCTAAAGACCATTTCGAAAAAGGACAGAACCCTAGTTTCTTTCACTTCATAGTAAAACCTGCTTTTAGATTTTTTAGAGACTTTTTATTGAGGGGAGGTTTTTTAGATGGAAAAACTGGATTTATAGTTTGTAAGTTATCAAGTATGGGCGTTTTCCTACGCTATGTAAAGCTTAAGGAATTAAAAAATAACTCTCTTACCAAGTAGCATCTGGATAGAGGAGAGGTAAGTGCTGCATTTCTGCTAAAATATATCCAAGATATTCTGTATGAAATCCATCTTTTCCATATTTTAAAGAATAATAAATGTCTTCAGGAGTTTCTATTTCAGAATTTTTTAAAGTGTTAACCACTATGTCTGACCATTTGTTTTTAAGGCTACTACATAATGGAGCAATTTTATTTTTATCCATTAATAAATCTGTCGAATTATCTGTAAATAACTCGTCTGTATACATCCAAAGATCATTTATAGCATTTTGAATTCTTTTGTTGCTTTCCTTAGTGCCCAATCCAAGTCTTTTTATCCAATCACTACTTCTATCTAAATGGTAGTTAACTTCTTTAATTGCTTTTTTTGAAATTCCTGAAATTGTTTCATCCTTACTATTTAATAGTTTAGTGAAAAGAATCTGATGATAACAATCCATTAGAAACTGTCTTGCTAGAATGAAAGCAAAATCTGTATTTGGTGTCTGTACTAAATGCAAACACCTAAAATCGCCTTCTCTCCTTTTATAAGTAAGAAGATCAGCGGAAGTATTACCTTTTAATTTGGCAGCATAATTAAGAAAATTTTCTGCCTGACCAAGTAAGTCTAACCCGACATTGGTAATAGCTAAGTCTTCTTCTAAAATAGGAGCTTTACTACAATATTCTGCAATTCTATGACTTAATATTAAAGATGAATCTCCAATTCGCAAACAATAATCTATAAGTCCATTTTTCATTAAATATGCTTTACACCATCAGGAATTTTATAGAATGTTGGATGTCTGTAGACTTTATCATTTGAAGGATCAAAAAATGCTTCTCCATCACTTGCTTCAGAAGAAACTATGTCTTCAGCCTTGACAATCCAAATCCCATTGCCTTCGTTTCTTCTAGTATATAAGTCTCTAGCAGATTTCATTGCCATTTCCTTGTCGTAAGCATGTAAACTGCCAACATGTTTATAGGGTCTACCTGCTTTAACTTGAATAAACACTTCCCATAATATGCCTTGATCATCGCTACTCATCTAAGCTGTTTTTTTTGAGAGATTAATTTTTTTGGAGTAAGCTTTTGCTGCTTCACGGACCCATTTTCCATCTTCATGCGCTTTGATGTGGTGATTTATTCTTAATTTATTTCCTGGACCATTTCCTTTTACAACATTCCAAAACTCGTCCCAATCTATTGGTGAGTAATCATAATTTTTGGTCTCTTCATTGAATTTAAGATTTGGATCGGGGAACGTTAAACCTAAATGATGACCCTGTTTAATAGTTTTGTTGATGTATCTTTGTCTTAGTTCATCATTGGATTCTCGTTTGATTTTCCATTTTAAAGATTGATTAGAATGGGCGCTTTCTGAATCATGAGGGCCAAACATCATAATGGATGGCCACCACCAACGATTTAATGCATCTTGAGCCATTTGTTTTTGTTCTTCTGTACCTTTTGCTAGTTGAACCATTATTTCAAACCCTTGTCTCTGATGGAAACTTTCTTCCATACATATTTTCACCATAGCCCTAGAGTATGGCCCGTAGGATGTTCCTTGTAAAGAAACCTGATTTACTATAGCTGCTCCATCTACTAACCATCCAACTGCACCCATATCTGCCCAAGTAAGGGTAGGGTAATTAAAAACACTAGAATATTTAGCTTTTCCTTCGTGAAGCCACTGTAAAAATTGCTCTCTTTTAACTCCTAAAGTTTCGGCAGCACAATAAAGGTATAGTCCATGACCTGCTTCGTCTTGAATTTTAGCCATTAAAATTTTCTTAGCTCTTAAACTAGGTGCTCTTGTCAGCCAATTTCCTTCAGGTTGCATTCCGATAATTTCTGAGTGGGCATGTTGAGATATTTGACGAATTAAAGTTTGTCTATACTTTTCAGGCATCCAGTCTTTTGGCTCTATTTTGATATTAGCATCAATTTTTTGTTGAAATTGTTCAAGTTTTTTTTCGTTTTCCATAACTCAAATTTCTAATTGCTCAAAATTACTAAGTATTTCATGACTATCTAGGTTTTGTTTACCCCAATTTTCAATTTCATCTTTAGTCCATAATTTTGGAAAAAATGTTCTTTTTTGATACTTAGGATGCATATATTTTTTCCAGTCACTCCCACCAGTTGCTTTCTCTTCTTTTTGGGCGCCGTCCAAATACTTTGAAGCAGTATTGAAATGCTCCATTACCCATTTTACATTTACTGTATGGTCAAAATGTCTCATAGAATTTAAAAGTTTTAAATCTCTTTTTTCCTTTTCAGGAAGACTTTTATAAAGAAACCACAAATTTTTATTGTTATATTTTTTCATAAAAACAATAAAATCGTTCAAATATTTTTCTTCAAAAAGACGAATCATCGGACTTTTTTCCCCAGTTTCATGATTTTTCCCAGCCGCTTGCCAATACAAATGTTCAAAAGCATGTTTAAATGGTGTATTTCTATTAATAGTTTTTCTAAATCTATAGTCAATTAAGTTTATTAGATCAGTACTTGCAAATTCAATCATTCTATATTGAGCACTTTGAAAGCCACTGGCAGGAGCTAATGTTTTTCTGAACTTCATATATTGTTCCAAGTCCATTCCATCTTTCATAATTCTAAATGAACTAGATAACATATCAAAGTATCGACTAATCCGCTCCAATCTTTCAGAAAAAAACTTAGATGTTAGCTTTTTACAAAAAGCCAATTGTTCAATTTCCCATAGAATCATCTTAAATAGTAACTCATTGATTTGATGGTATACAATAAAAACCATTTCGTCTGGTAAATCTGTTCTTTGTACTTGAAGGTTTAATAATGCTTCAGGTTGAATGTAGTCCCAGTAGGTTAGTGGCTTTGCACTTTGAATACCTTCTAGATAGACATCCGTATTGAGCCCTTTGTCAGAAAGAGCTTTTAAAGTGTCTTTATTTAATTTACTATCCATTTATATTATAATGTTCCTCTATTTTGTTGCTCTCTTTCAATAGATTCAAATAAAGCTTTAAAATTTCCTGCTCCAAAGCCTTTAGCCCCCATTCTCTGAATAATCTCAAAAAATAATGTTGGCCTATCTTCTACGGGTTTAGTAAAAATTTGTAAAAGATATCCTTCTTCATCTGCGTCCACTAAAATGGCTAATTCTTGAAGCTCGTCAATATTTTCATTCATTATTTTCATATGCTCACCTAGCCTAGTAGGAATTTCAGAATAATATTCCTTTGGTGGTGCTGATAGAAACTCAACTCCTCTTGATCTTAATTTTCTTACAGTCTGAATAATATCATCTGTAGCAATAGCAATATGTTGAACCCCAGGAGTTTCGTAAAAGTCTAAATATTCTTCAATTTGCGATTTCTTTTTCCCCTTAGCTGGTTCATTCAACGGAAATTTAATTCTACCATTCCCATTACTCATCACTTTACTCATTAATGCTGAATACTCAGTATGAATCTGCTTGTCATCAAAGGATAAAAAGTTTACAAAACCCATAACTTCCTCATACCATTTTACCCAAGTATTCATTTCACCCCATCCCACATTCCCAACCAAATGATCTACAAATTTCAGCCCCACGGAGCTAGGATTATAATCAGACTCCCATTTAATAAATCCAGGTAGAAAATCTCCATTATAATTTTTACGTTCAATAAATAAATGAACTGTTTCACCATAAGTGAAAATTCCAGATTTTACAACTTCCCCAAATTCATCACTTTCCTTAACTGGTTTTAAGAAGGATTTTGCTCCTCTTTCTATGGTTTCCTTATAGGCCTTTTTGGCATCATCGACCCACAGTGCTATTACTTTTACTCCATCTCCATGCTTTTTTACATGTTCACCAATTTCTGACTTGCTTTTAAGAGCAGTGGTAAGAACTATTTTAATTTTATCTTGTTTTAATACGTAAGAAACACGATCCTTTAATCCGGTTTCTAAGCCAGCATAAGCAAGTGACTGAAAACCAAATGCTGTTTTATAAAAATGTGCTGCTTGTTTTGCATTGCCCACGTAGAATTCAATATAATCAGTTCCTAAAAGCGGAAGAAAGTCCTTAGCATCTTTAAAGATTTTTTCTAGACTATATTCGGTGTTTTTTAATTCTTTTTTCATTTAGGGTTAAAGACTAATGCAACCAAGATTTATAATATTCTTTAATTTCAATTGCCAAAGCTTGCTCTGTAAGCTTAAGAGGTTTAAATGTGTCAACCATTACAGCCAATTCTTTAGTAGATTTTTTGCCAATACTTCTTTCGTATGCTCCAGGATGTGGTCCGTGAGGGATCCCTGAAGGATGTAAGGTTATTTGTCCTATTTCAATATCATTTCTACTCATAAAGTCACCATCCACATAGTAAAGAACTTCATCAGAATCTATATTACTATGGTTATATGGTGCCGGGATTGCATCTGGATGATAATCATACATTCTAGGGCAAAAAGAACAAATTACAAAAGCAGGTGTTTCAAAAGTTTGATGAACAGGTGGTGGTTGGTGTACTCTTCCAGTAATTGGCTCAAAATCGTGGATGGAAAATGCGTAAGGATAATTGAAGCCATCCCAACCTACTACATCAAAAGGGTGAGAACCGTATATGTAATCATATAAAAATCCTTCTTTTTTAATTTTAATTAAGAATTCGCCTTTTTCATCATGTGTTTCTAGCTCATTTGGAACTCTTAGGTCTCTTTCACAGTAAGGGGAATGCTCTAAAAGTTGTCCGAACCAGTTTCTGTATTTTTTAGGAGTGTATACAGGATGAGCAGACTCAATTATAAAATGTCTATTATCACTGTCTTTAAAATCCATTTTATAAATCATTCCTCTTGGAATTACTAAATAATCCCCACTACCAAACTCTATTTTGCCTAATGGTGTTCTTAAAACTCCTTTTCCTTTATGAATAAATATAACTTCATCAGCATCTACATTTTTATAAAAAAAATCGTTGGAGCTTTGACTAGGATTTGCTAAATGGAGTGTCACGTCAGAATTAGTTAAAACAGGAACTCTAGATTTTAGAAAATTAGATTTTATTATAACTCCAAAACCTTTAAATCCTCTCATTTGCATATTATTATTTACAGCAATTTTAGGAGATACATTTGTTTTTTTTAATATTTCTTTAACTTCTGTAGGAGGATGAATATGATATAAAAGTGATGACATCCCTTCAAAACCTATAGTGCCAAAAAGTTGTTCATAATGAATCTTATTTCCACCATTTTTGAATATAGTGTGTCTTTTGTGAGGAATATTACCGAGCTTATGGTATCTAGGCATAAAAATTATTTACAAGTCTATAATATAAAAAAAGTTATTGAATAGGCTATTAAAATAGTATCAAAAAAGTTTTTACTTTCTTCAAGAACCAGAATTGCTAATCCTCATATTTTTGTTGTTTATTGTTTTGTATATTGAAAGTGTTAGGAAAATATAACTATCATTTCCTTTCGCTCCACCTCTTGCCATTCCTGGCTCGGTATAGGTAGAGTTGGAATTAATCATAACTCTTCCAGTAGATGTTCCAGACATAATATATGCCCTTTCTCCTAATTCTTCACCAAAAGCCTGATTCATTTCTGTTTTTAATTTTTCTCTATCATAATAATTAGAGCTTACATCGTCTAAATAGTCAGTATTTGTGAACCTGTAACTTGCCTCAAATTTAATACCGGCATTACTATGAAATGCTTTTTTGATACCAAATCCAATAGGGACACAAATTGCAAAATTCTTGTACGTAGAATATTTTTTTCCTGTAGATTGTTCTGAAAATTGTTCTGGACCGCCATCAAACCCTTGTCCTTCAGTGTGAAGTTCTCTAAGAGAATATTCTTGTCCATCCCCAACATTATTACCTTCAGAATCAAGAAATTTATTTGTTCCCAGTGGATTATAATAAAAACTTCCAAGTCCTGCAAAAATATAACTACCAAAACCTAATCGGTCTTTATTAGCAATATTTTTCCTACGATTATTTTTGGTATTATAGTTATTTCTATTTTTTTTAGTTGTTATTGTGAATTCCAAAATTCCACTTATTTCAGAAATAGTTGTGTTAAAATTTAAAGCTTTATTTTGTTTTGAAAAAACACTCGAGAAAGAGTCATCTCCAGATACTTTTGCATATGTCAAACTTGTTCTAAAAGCTATTTTATTTTTAAGATAATACAAATGAGAGAAATTGGCAGTAAAATTAGTTTTTTTAATATTTAAATTAGCTTTACTTCCATTGCCTCCAACATCTGTTAGACAATTAGAGATACCAAAGCCAAAATTAACCTCATGTCTTTTGTTTTTGAAAGAATTACTTTGGTTGTGCTGAGCATTTAAAATAGCTGGAAATACTATAAAAAATAGAAATATGTGAAAACACTTTTTCAAATCACATCAAATATAATTTAATACGTTGATTTATTTTAATAAAAAAAGCTTTTTTAAGTTCCATAATACTATTCCTACACTTACGGAAATATTTATAGAATGTTTTGTGCCCCACTGAGGAATCTCCAGAGACAAATCGCATAAATCAACTAGTTTCTGTGATACACCATTTATTTCATTTCCAAAAACTAAAAGTATATTCTTATTACTTAATTGGTAGTTTTCTAAAGACACTGAACTAGTTGTTTGCTCAACAGCAATAATTTCATAGCCTAAATCACGATATTTTGTTAATATTTCTGAGGCATTATTTTCATATTCCCAGTCTACACTTTCAGAAGCTCCGATTGCTGTTTTTCTAATTTCTCTATGAGGAGGTTGTCCAGTGATTCCACATAAATACATTTTTTTTATTCCCATTGCATCGCATGTTCTGAAGATGGAACCAATATTGTTAAAACTTCTAACATCGTCTAATAAAACTATTATTGGGTCTTTATCAACCTCTTTAAATTCTAAAATACTTAAACGATTTAGTTCCTCTAATTTTAATTTTTTATTCATTAAATGTTAATTTGCTAAAATGCGCATTTAGTTTATTTTTACAAACATATCTAGATACTACCTAAAGACCAAATGTCAAAAGTAAAAGCCAAATCTGAAACTCCTTTGATGAAACAATATAATTCCATCAAATCCAAGCACCCCGATGCTTTGCTTTTGTTTAGAGTAGGCGATTTTTACGAGACTTTTGGCAAAGATGCAATTACAGCATCTAATGTACTAGGAATAACTCTAACAGCTCGCAATAACGGATCTTCTAAAATAGAGTTGGCAGGATTCCCTCATCATTCTATAGGAACTTATTTGCCAAAATTAGTAAAGTCTGGCCATAGAGTTGCAGTTTGTGATCAATTAGAACAGCCAACAAAAGGGAAAAAAATTGTAAAAAGAGGCGTTACGGAACTAGTTACTCCAGGTATAGCTTTAACCGACCAATTATTAGATAGCAAAGGCAATAATTTTCTTGCTGCTGTTAGTTTTTACAAAGATAAATCTGGTGTCGCTTTTTTAGATATTTCTACAGGAGAGTTTTATGTTGGTCAAGGAGATGTTAATTACATATCAAAATTAGTAAATGATTTTTCTCCATCCGAAATTCTATATTCACGAAATAAAGATTCACTTTTTCAAGATAATTTCCAATCTAAAGCGTATACTTTTAGGCTGGATGATTGGGTTTTTCAAAAAGATTTTGCTCTGGAAAAATTAAATATTCAGTTTGGAACCAAATCTTTGAAAGGTTTTGGAATTTCAAATATGGATTTGGCCATTATAGCAGCTGGAGCAGTTCTCCATTATGTTACAACTGCAGAACACCATCATACAAGTCATGTTGCAAGCATTCAAAGAATAGACAAAGGTAAACATCTTTGGATGGATGATTTTACTGTTTCAAATTTGGAACTAATTTATTCTACCAACCACAATGGTCATACATTGGTAGAAGTCTTAGATCAAACTTCAACAGCAATGGGCGCAAGACTGCTTAAAAAATGGCTTTTATTTCCATTAATTTCAGCTGAAAAAATACGGGACAGACTTGAAATGGTAGAGTTTTTTATTAATAATTCAGAACTCTTTGAGATCATTAAAAGTCAATTTCAAGAGATTGGAGATTTAGAAAGAATGTCTTCTAGACTGGCGGTTTTAAAAACATCTCCAAGAGAGCTAAATCAACTTAAAAAGTCATTACAATCAATTATTCCAGTAAAAGAAAAATTATTATCTCTAGAACAAAAACAATTTAATTACTGGGCAAATAATTTAAAAGACAATTCAAAAACGATTCAAAAAATTGAAGAAGTTCTACATGAAGATGCTCCAATAGCTGTTGGTAAGGGACAAGTGGTAAAAGACGGATTTCAAAATGAATTAGACGAGTTAAGAAACTTACTTTCAGATGCTAAAACAGTTTTATTAGATATTCAAAGAAGAGAAATTGAAAGAACTGGTATTCCTAGTTTAAAGATTGCATTTAACAATGTTTTTGGCTATTTCATTGAAGTTAGAAACACCCATAAAGACAAAGTGCCAGAGGAGTGGATAAGAAAACAAACGCTTACTTCAGCAGAAAGATATGTAACAGAGGAATTGAAGATATATGAGGAGAAAATTCTTGGTGCAGAAGAGAAAATCTTAAAGTTAGAATCGGAAATTTTCTCACAACTAATTGAAGATATTTTACCAAATATTGAGGATATAGTTTTTAATGCAAAGTGTATTGCTTATTTAGATGTAATTCATGGTCTAGCTCGGGTTTCCAAAATAAATAATTATTCTAAGCCTGTAATTGGAGAAGGTTTAATAATTGATATAAAAGATGGAAGACATCCCGTAATTGAGCAGTTTCTTCCTGTTGGAGAAGCTTATATTCCCAATGATATTTTTTTAGATAATAAACTGCAACAAATCATGATGATTACCGGTCCTAATATGAGTGGAAAATCTGCACTTTTAAGACAAACTGCTTTAATATTGATTATGGCACAAATAGGTTGTTTTGTCCCTGCTAAATCTGCAGAAATTGGGGTAATTGATAAATTATTTACTCGGGTTGGGGCAAATGACAATATTTCGTCTGGTGAATCCACTTTTATGGTGGAAATGAATGAAACTTCTAGTATTATGAATAATATTTCTTCTCGAAGTCTTATTTTATTAGATGAAATTGGAAGAGGAACTAGCACATATGATGGTATATCCATTGCTTGGTCAATTGCAGAGTTTTTACATGAAAACCCAAAATTCCAACCAAAAACTATGTTTGCAACTCATTACCACGAACTAAATAATATGACTAAATCCTTTAATAGGATTAAAAATTACAATGTATCAGTTAAAGAAATAGACAAAAAAATACACTTCATAAGAAAATTAATTGAAGGGGGAAGCGAGCACAGCTTTGGAATTCATGTAGCAAAAGTTGCTGGAATGCCTAAAAAGATAATTTCAAAAGCAGAGAAAATATTAAAGAACTTAGAATTAGATAAAACACAAAACACTAAAAAAGAAATAAGTACAATAGAAAACGAAGACCACCAACAGCTAAGTTTTTTTCAGTTAGACGATCCTATTTTAAGCGATATTAGGAATGAAATAGACAATTTAGATGTCAATTCTCTTACGCCTGTTGAGGCTTTAGTTTTATTAAATGATATTAAAAAAAAATTAGGTAGTTAAATTTCTAACGGTTTTATTAAAATTTAATTATTTTTAGCACCCAATTGTTCTTTTACATGCGAAAGTAGCTCAGCTGGTAGAGCACGACCTTGCCAAGGTCGGGGTCGCGAGTTCGAATCTCGTCTTTCGCTCCATTTTACTTTTTATAAGTAAATGCCCGAGTGGTGGAATTGGTAGACACGCAAGACTTAAAATCTTGTGACCATCTGGTCGTGCGGGTTCAAGTCCCGCCTCGGGTACTCATTAAGCCTCTTTAACAGATAAGGAGGCTTTTTTTTATGTCAACAATTATGTCAACATAGGCATATTTCCTTTTATTATATACTACTCACTTACTATTATACAATCTCCGGTTTTTACCCCGGATTAGTTCCGAATATACTTACTAATCTTGCGTCTTAATAGTATAAAAACAAATAATATGCAAGTAGTACAAATAAATGCAATAGAGTTTGAGGATTTACTGGATGGTGTCTACAAACTCGGAAAACGATTAGATAAAATAGATGAGAAACTTAGTGGAAGCAGAATTAAATATGTTCCACTTAAAGAAGCATTGAAGATATTAAATATACAGAGAAAGACTGCTGATAATTGGCATAAGTCAGGTATATTAAAAAAGAAATATGTTGGTGGAAAAGTCTTTTATTCTCTTAGAGATATTGAGAAAGCAAAGGGAGGTTAGTTATTTACACTTTTCAACTTTCCTTTTTTAAATTCACCCTCTTGAATAGTTCCATCTTCCAAGGTTCTTTTACCCTTAATAAACCAACCATTTTTAAATTCACCCTCTTGAATAGTTCCATCTTCCAAGGTGGTTTTCCCTTGACCATTGAGGATACCATTTTTAAATTCTCCCTCATGTATAGTTCCGTCTTTATAGGTGGTTTTCCCTTGACCATTGAGTATATAATCTTTAAATTCTCCCTCCTGTACATCCCCATTTTTATAGGTGGTTTTCCCTTGACCATTGAGCATACCATTTTTAAATTCTCCTTCGTAAATATCTCCATTTTTGTTAGTATATTTCCCTTGACCGTTGAGACGCCCATCTTTAAATTCTCCTTCCTCTATACTTCCATTTTTCCAGATTTTCTTACCCTGACCATTGAGACTCCCATCTTTAAATTCTCCCTGATATATTTTTCCATTAGGATATGTAGATTTCCCTTGACCGTTGAGACGCCCATCTTTAAATTCACCCTCATCTATAATTCCATTTTTATAGATTATTTTCCCTTGACCATTGAGACTCCCATCTATAAATTCACCCTCTTGAATAGTTCCATTTTTATAAGTCATCTTTCCCTGACCATTAATAAAATTATCTTTAAATTCTCCTTCGTAAATATCTCCATTTTTAAAAACTATCTCCCCAGTAAAAGTTCCTTGGCCGTGTCTTTTGCCATCTTTCCATTCTCCTTTATAAACACTTCCATTTTCATATTTATAAGTTCCTGTTCCATTTTCACAATTACCTTCAAGACATTGAGTATATCCAAAAATGAATTGTAGTAAAAAAAATATTGTAAGAAGTTTCTTCATTTCATAAGTTTTAAGCCATTAAAGTAAGAAAAAGTTAACTTAGTTAAGAAAGCAAAGTGAGGTTGGTTGTCAATCACAGCATTCTCCATCAACATACGAACTTACTCCTCCCCTTGTTGTGGCTACACAAGAATTAGAATAAGTTAACCCATTACAGCCACAGACAGGTTCGTAGACAGTTATACACGCTCCTCCACTAACAATTAATGTCGAATCTATACAACTGCTGTTCCCTAATTCTGGAATGTTTGCACAACATTCAGTTTTATCGCAAGAAACTAATAATAAACTTAGAAAAAGGACATTAAATAAGTATTTCATAGCATTGTTATTAATTAATAAACGAAAAATGATTATTTAAAGTTGGGTGGTTTATTAAATTAAGATTAAAATAATTTAATACTTTCTTCATCTTGTTAGTTTTAAACCATTAAAGTAAGAAAAAGTTTACTTAGTTAAGAAAGCAAAGGGAGGTTAGGTGTTTGAACTAAATATATTTCTAATTTGTATTACTGGAACTAATAGATAATAAATAATCTTTAAGTAGCTGAGCTTTAATTTTTGAAATTCCAATTTGAGGGATAATAGCTAATACTATTGCACTTGGGTAAATAAATAGTATACTTACTAAAAATCCAAAAAGAGAGTTTTCTAAATAACCTATTCTAAACGCAACTGCAGAACTTGCAATAGCAATGAATATAACCCCTTTAGAAATTAAAGTTCTATTTCTAAAATTAATGTAGTTTTTATTATCGCTCATTTTTTCTTTTAGTTCTAAATCTATATCCTCCCTATTAAATAATGTCCTCATTCCGCTAATTTTTAGATATGTTGGGATAATTTTTTGAAACTTAAGTCTTTCTCTTATATGTTTTGGATTAAAATTTTCAATTAGTTCATAATTATTGCTTACAAAAGTTTTTAGATCATATTTATTAATAAAATCTTTTTGTGCATTAAAATTTAATACTAATAAAAGAAGTGGGAGAGCTATTATGTTATTCACATACTAATTTATAGTTTAAAAATTATTCAAAACAATAATTCTCAAATTAAAAAGGATATAAAATAAAAGTAATAATTGCACTATAACAGAGTTAATTGTTTTAAAAATAAGTATAAATTTTAAGCCATTAAAGTAATAAAAAGTTGGCTTAGTTAAGAAAGCAAAGGGAGGTTATAATTTTGTTAGTAAACAACAATAGCTATTTGATTATTTCATATACTCATCAATTTGAACAAGTTGATTTTCTGAATTAAAATAAAAGAACATAACCCATTTCTCATTACTTAATTCTCCGTTTTTCTTTTCATTTATAGAGTAAGATTTAACTACTACTCCATTTGAGTTATCAGAAATAGGACTTATCGTATTAAAATTCCAACTAAGAGATTTATATTGATTAAAAAAGGAAGTCCAAAAATTTTCATCTTTAAAATTTACTTTCAAAACATCATTTGTTGTATAGTTAATTATTACTGTGTCAACAGTTTTTAAATTACCAAGTTTAACTACGTCCATATTGTTCCAACCTTTTTGAAATTCTTCTACAAATTTCTTTTGAACTTGGAAATTATCAGATGAAAAACCTTTTAACTCATTTTTTGGTTTATTACTGTTCCATATGTCTTTTAACATTAGCCATTTACCATCGCTTTGTTTTTCCCAAATTACCAAGTATTTTCCGTAATCATTGTCAATTATTTTATCGTTAGACTTTATATTTAAACTATATGTTCCTTCGTTAAATGCAAGGTTCCCAAAAATCCTTATTTCTCTATCTACAAACTTAATATCACAAGCTCCAGAGCTAATTTCATCTGTTAAAGATTTAGAAATTGCTTCTCTTCCCACCATAAAATCAACATTTGGTGGCATAATTACAGCATCCTGAGAATGTAACATTACTAAATCTTCAACTTCACCAGAATTGTAGAATTTTTCATACATCTTGTTTTGCTTAATAATAGATTCTTTTATTTCAGAACTATCATTACAACTTCCCAGTAACAATACTGAAAACATAAATATTATAAGTTTCTTCATTTCATAAGTTTTAAACCATTAATTTAAGAAAAAGTTGTCTTAGTTAAGAAAGCAAAAAGAGGTTAGTTCCCAGATTTTCTAAGTTCGCCGTTTTATAATTATTAATATTCCACTAAACCTGACAAGTCCTGACATCTATTTGGTCAAGTAGGATAACTTTAATCTTAATTTAAACAAAAAAATCTATGCAAATCTCTTTAAAGACCATCCAATTAAAGCTCCCATTATGGCTCCCATTACTGCTGATAAGGCCGCATCTGTAAGAACATAATTATAGGAAAAAATATTTGAAATTGAGACCATTTGAAGGTCTACCATTAACCAAATAGCAACTGTAGCAATAGCACCAAAAACAGCACCATCTTTTACATTGTCAATATTTAATCGATTCATAAGGTAGACAAAGCCAACTAATTGAATTATTCCTACAATAAATCCTGAAACAAAGTCAGGAGATGATTTTACAGCATCAGGGAATGCCTCTTGCCAAAGAGCAAGTTGAGGTAGAAAAATAAAATTACCAAATAAGCCCCCAAGAATTGCGAAGGCAACAAATGCTAACAAAAAAGAAATTACAAGTTTTTTCATGTTTGATTTTTTAAGTTTTAAACCATTAAGGTAATAAAAAGTTGACTTAGTTAATAAAGCAAAGGGAGGTTAGTTTCTTAAAATGTATTCCACTTAATTTTCACCTGTAAAAACATATTGGTTGTTAGAGTTGTCATAATAGACTAATGATAAAAATAATCCAGTTGCTGTTTCTCCAATTTCTAAGTCTAAGTTTACATCTGAATCACCATTATGAAAATAAGTAACGGAGCTAAAGTATCTTTGTTTTTCAATTTCCAATTCGTAAAGAGTAAAAAAATCACTTACAATAGATACATTTCTATTAGATAATTCTGAAATTATAATATTTGAATTACTTGATATAATAGAGTCATTAACTGATATTTGTCCTATGTAAGTTCCAGCAACTTTCTCTGAGTATTTATTACAACTTCCCAACAACACTACTGTGAAAATACACACTATAAGTTTCTTCATTTCATAAGTTTTAAACCATTAAAGTAAGAAAAAGTTGACTTAGTAATCCTTAAACCTTTTGATCTGATGTTTTTAGTACTTAATAATTTTTTTTATTTTTAAGAAAATAACGATTTAAATAATAAGAAATGAAAGATATGCTAGTAGTTGCAAAACTAAAAGATGGTAAGTTTGAAAAATTTATGGAATTTATGCAATCTGAAGAAGCAATTAAGGAGAGAAGTAAAGTTGCAGATTTAAGCAAAACCATAGCTACAGTTTCACCTGATAAGAGTAATGTAATGTTTAAAATTTATGTTCACGACGAAATTGCTTTGAAGGCCTTTGTGAACGGCTCAAATCCAGTTTCAAGACCTGTATTTGACGAAGTAATCTCAAGCTATGAGATATTTGAATTGAATAAAGTTTAAAAAGTTGACTTAGTTAAGAAAGCAAAGGGAGGTTACTCTTTAATAACTTTCACTTCTTTAAATTTATCACCATAAGCTACTTTAAGGATATATATTCCTTTAGAATAATCTCTTAAACTTATATTGGTTTCGTTCGTAATTTGCATTTTATTCCCAATTAAATCATAAACCTCTGTTTGAATATTTCCATTAAAATTATTTATTCTTATTGTAAAATTTTCCGCTGTTGGATTAGGATAAATTGAAAAAGTAGATTTTTGACTAATATTTTCAGAATTAGATAATAAAATTTCTGTAGGAAGTGGGATTTTTCCTATATGGGAGTCCTGAAGTGAACCTAAATAAAGTGTGTCATTATATTGAATAGCACTTGTATTTTCATTTAATAAATTTGAATTAAAATTTAGTTGATAAATTATTTGACCATTTTCGTCTAAACCCAGTACTGGGCCATAAATAGTAGCAACCCAAAAAACAGATTGGTCGTTACAGGTAATGTTGTCTGGCAGCCACGAATTTTGATTAATATAAGCAAATACACCCGATTGTCCTGCATTGGGACCTGTTAGCCAATATCTACGAACTCGACTTGCAGCTGTTTCGTTTACAAGTAAAAAACTTTCATCATTTGATATAGAAACACCATTGGCAAAATATAAATTATCAAGCAATAAACTTGTTACGCCAGTACTGATATTATAGGAAAGTAACCTCCCATTTGGCTGACCCCAATCGTTAGAAATATTATTAAGATTATTTAAGTATGTAGCATCACTAAAATATATAGTGCCATCTGAAGCGATATCTAAATCATCTGTAAGCATAAATGGTATTCCTCCAAAACTTGTGGATAGCACTGTAATTTGACCCGTAGTATCAATAGAAAGTAACCCTTGGAATGCGTCGGCAACTATAAGATTTCCACTCAAATCAAATTTTAAGCCTAAAGGACGGCCACCAGTTTGAGCATAATCCTGAGGATTTGAGCCGTCTCTGTTCAAAACAATGATTCTGCCGTCTTCATTTGCAGTATACATTAGACCGTCCCCGTCAAATGCAATAGCTTCCGGTTTGTTTACATTTCCAGCAGCAATTTGCTCCAAGATTACATTAAAAACAGTTTGTGTAAAGCAACTAATATTTACTACTGAAAATATAAATACTATAAGTTTCTTCATTTCATAAGTTTTAAACTATTAAAGTAAGAAAAAGTTGACTTAGTTAAGAAAGCAAAGAGAGGTTAGTTATTTTCTTGTGCTATTTACTAATTTTACTAATTACTTCAAAAAACTACATTACTTTAATCAATATTCTTAAATAAATGAAAAACAAAATTTTTACCGTTATAATTTCCTTTTTTTTATTTCTAAATATTAAATCACAGCATTTACACTTTGGAATAGACTTAAACAGTGATTGGTACACTTTAACTAACTATTCTAAATTAACATACAATATGAACGAAGCTAATAATAAAGAATTACCCTATGTTTTTACCGATTTTAATTTTATTAATTCTAAAGTTGATGAAAAATTTTTAAGATTAGGATTTGATGAATCTACAATTGGTTTTCCAAAAGGAAAATCAAATACAGATTTACATTTATTAAAACCAATTTGCTTAATTTCATATATCATCTATGATAATATTGATGCTTACAGCAAAAATTCATTTATAAATATAACAAACATCCAAAAAGTATTAGTTAACGAATTTGGATCTCCAATAAGCTATATACATAATCAAGATAAATGCATAATAAAATGGGAAACTATTGATTATCATATTACATTGAGCAGTAGCAAAACAGGACTTGAAACAGTTTACACTTATACCAAAATTTAAATATTTACTGTTTATTTTTAATACAACGAACTGACATCCCGTGACCTTTATAGCCACCATTTGAAGTTAACTCTGCAGCTTTTAAATCATAGACTACGCAATGATAAGCCTTTCTGTCGTCTACATCATCAATACACCACCAGTTTGAATAACCTTTCTCACCATAACCAGAAAACCCCATAATCATATCTCTTGTTCCTGTGTTATAGCTATAAAAACCTGAACTCTTTAAAAGTCCATTTCTGGTTTCTAAATGTACTTTACCCATTGGCACTTTAAGAAAAAATAATAATTCCAACCATTCTGAATGTGTTGGTAAATGATAACCTTTAGGTGCTAATCCTCTGGGGTCTGATAGCGCATACCAATTATACAATTTGTTCCCTTCGTAAATACAATAAGCACCTTCTTTTAAACTTAACCATTTAGATTTGTTTTCAACAAATGGTATTGAATCTCCATTTTTATAAATCATAACATCAAGGTTTGATTTCATCCAAGTTTGATTTCCATATTTTAAATCTTGACAAAATAGTGTAAGAGGGAAAATCATTAAGAATAGGAGTTTCTTCATTTCATAAGTTTTATGCCATTAAATTAAGAAAAAATTGAAAGCAAAGGGAGTTTAAGGAACTATCCAGTATGTAGTTGTAGACCCATCTACTGGTTTCCATTGCTGTAACTCAAAAACTGAACCATTTATTTCTGCATCTACTTTGAAATAATGATTAACATATCCTGAAACCAATAGTGTTTCTTCACAATAAGCTATCGCGGCTATTTGAATATTCTCTGATTTATTAATTGTAAATGATATAGAAGTTTCAGGTCTATAAAATCCAGGCTGACCTTGCCAGTCAGGAGAATAACCAGGAATATTAGTAACTGTCAAAACTCCTGTAGGAAATGAATTGTGTGAAATTGTAATATCTCCCCCAATCCATTCCCATCCTGTAGAATCAAGGGAAAATGTCAGTGTAATTTCTCTTATATCATCACAGTTACCATCGTCTTCTGTAGCAACTGCATCATAATTTAAAGAATAAGGGTCAGTACATCCCTTTTTTGCACAATTTCCCATTAACACTATTGAGAACATAAACACCATAATCTTCTTCATTCCATAAGTTTTAACCGTTAAAGTTAGGAAAAGTATTTACTTAACTTTTTTAGTTTGGTTCTTTACCCACTTTATGAATTTTTTTAATTCTGAATGATTCTGAAGTTTTTTTTTACTATTATACTTTAAAGCAAGTGTTTTATGCGGAATAAGCTTATGAATCGTCCTGTGACAGTCCCTACAAATTTTTATTCCATAAGTACTAATATTTAATGAAGAATATTTTTTCTTAATAAATTTTATCTTGTGATTTTTTTTAGGAATTAGATGATGAAAGGTAAGTTGTTGTTCTCTATCACATAATTCACAATTTTTCATTTTATTGACTTAGTTAAAAAAGCAAAGGGAGGTTAGAATGTAAATGATGATATCTAACCAATCCCTTTTGGGATTTAAATTTATATAACTACGACTTTTATTTGTGTTTCTATAATTTCCTGTGGAGCTGTAGAGTTAGGGTCGTACATTGATGTACCGGCTTCTGTATTAAATACTGACTCTATAAATATGTTAATAGTATCTCCTGACATTTCATCATCTAATAATATATTTTGAGTTGGTTCATAATTATATTTTGAATAAGTTCCTACTATAGTTGAAGCATATGGGCAGTCAAAACAAAAGTGCATAGGGATTTGGTATCCAACTACATTTAGTGGGGAGTGTAAAGTTGATAACTCAGTCATAGTATAGGTAAATTGCCCTATTGGTATAGGATTATTTAACCCATTATCATTGAACCAACCTAAAAATGAATACATTGGAGTAGTAAAATATAGGTTATTAAATACTACCCAATAATCTGAATCAAATCTGGTTTCTATGAATGGAATACCATCGGCGTTACAATAGTCGCTATTTAAATGTGACAATTGCCCTAAAACTTGAAAATAATTTAATCCATCCCATTCTACTTCATAGTGGCCGTTTACGTTGGGCAATATTTCTTGATTTTTGTATACTACTATAAATTGAGATTCACAATCACCTGTAATACATAAATCTTGATAAACGCTTTCTTTACTACAACTTACCAATAACAGTAATGAGAACATAAACACTATAAGTTTCTTCATTTTGTAAGTTTAAACCGTTAAAGTAAGAAAAAGTTGACTTAATTAAGAAAGCAAAGGGAGGTTAGTCTTTGATTACTTTCAATTCCTCAACTTTATCATTATAAGTAACTTTAAGTAAATATATCCCATTGGGATAGTCAGCTAAGATAAGATGAGTGTTATTAGTGGTTTCCAAGAGCTTTCCATTGAAGTCATAGAGTGCTGATTCAAAGCTTCCTTTATAGTTCTCTATTTCTATTTTGATGAGAGTGTTAGTTGGGTTAGGGTGAATTTTTAAGTTATAAGATGATTCTTCTTTAAAAACACCAACGTTATAGTCCCATATTAAACCCACATATTCTGGATGGTCAATAAATGGATTTCTATTGTTTTGGAAATTGTAATAGATTATATCGTTTCTGTTACGTTCCCAGTCATCCACAGAATCTTCATAATGCCATTGAATTAATGTATTTAATCTTGCATAAACAGGGTCAGAAGTGTTATTATCTGCTGGCAAATAATCAATTAATTCTAAATCTGGCTCTCCGTTAGTTCCCTCATATCTTGTAGCCATATAGAAAACCATTCTCGCTACATCACCCTTAACTTCATCTCTTGGTTGCCAAACCCAATTGGTTGAACTTGTAAAACATCCAGTGTAGTTTCCATTGTCTAAATATGGATTAGAACAAGTGTCAAACCAACGATTATTTTTAGCTGAGTTAACAGATGGATCTGCAGGTCTTAGATGATGAGCATCTGTTCCAGCTCCTCTTTTTGATCCAAAATCACCACGTGATTTAGACCAAATATGTTCTCTGCTCCACCCACTTCCACTATTCCATTCTTGTGCAGCATTAACAGACCATCCAGTATAAAATAGGATTACCTTAGTAGAGTCGTTAGGATCTTTATCAGTTTGTTTTAATATATCCCATACGTCAGTAGATGAAGATGTATATGGAAATTCAGTATGATCGTTAATAATGTTATGTAAGCCAACTTTTAGAGAATTACCTACTAACGTATCCATTCCATTGTAATAACCATTAGGTATTTGAGTGTAGATTAAACTTGAGAATAAATTAATAACTGAAATTAAAAGTATTCTCATTTCATAAGTTTTAAACCGTTAAGGTAATAAAAAGTTGACTTAGTTAAGAAAGCAAAGGGAGGTTTTCTCTTTCTACTATGAAATTAAATATTTTTCTATTACTATTTCGGAACTCTTCCTTGATTACCAATTCCGTCTAAATCTATATTGTCACTATTTACTGAATCTAAATTTGGATAGTTTTCCTCCTTTTGCTTTTTACCATTGTAGATAATATTCCATATAAGAAATATTAGGTAAATAGAAAATAATAAAAATCCAACTCCAAAAAATACTAAACTCATAATCTATTAATTTGGTTAATAGCTAAGGTGAACAGCAATATTGTTCCAGGCCAATGCGCAGAATATTGAGCTTCTTCAGTCATTCCAAAAAGACCTAAAGAAATAGAGTATAACATGCAAGCAAATGCAATAATTATAGGGTACCATTTTACTAGAAATTTTTTCATTGTTTAATTTAAATATTTTTTTTTACGTTAAGACATTTGTTTGATATTTATAATTGATAATAAAACAAAGAAAAATATTCTATCTTAAAATGTCCTAAGTATTTACTAGGAAATTATATTTGTAATATTGAAGTGATTACAAAAAAGCATATCAATAAGGAGATTGTGAAAATTATTACAAATCGTGAAACTAATTAACCTCACTTTACTTAAAATAGTTTTTCTTACTTTAATAGTTTAAAACTTATAAAATGAATATGCTATTAAAAGAACTTAACTAATAATAAATTTTGAAAATAACTATTATTTCAGGAAGTCATCGTAAAGAGTCTCAGAGCATTAAAATAGGAAGATTTATTCAAAAATCTTTAGAAAAGTATAAAAGATGTGATGAGCATTACATAATTGATCTTTGTGACAATCCTTTGCCACTTTGGCATGAAAACATTTGGGATGCCAAAAATCAATCTGGTGAATTATTAGGACAAATTTCCAATCAACTTTTAAGTAGTGATGCCTTTATAATAATATCACCAGAATGGCATGGTATGGTTCCTTCTGGATTGAAGAACTTTTTTTTAATATGGGTTAAAGGCGAACTTGCTCATAAACCTGCTCTCATAATCACATTATCTAATGGGGATGGTGGTTCTTACCCTGTTGCTGAACTTCGGATGAGTAGTTATAAAAATAATCGAATTTGTTTTTTGCCAGAACATTTAATAATTCGAAATGTTGAATCTATATTTAATAGAAAAAATGCAAATAATAATTCAAGTAGACAAATGTATTTTGAAAATAGACTTGATTATTGCTTAAAAATATTGCTAACTTATGGTGAGGCTTTTAAACAAATTAGAGCAAGTGAAGATGTTAGCCTTGAAATTTATAAAAGTGGGATGTAAATAAAACCAAATTAGCATACTTAAAGCTAAAGAAAGCAAAGCAATTAAAAGAACAAATACTACATTTTATCAAAATTAATAGTTTTTCTAACAGTTATAAAAACAATAATAAAAATAGAGTAAAGTATAAAAAATGGAATAATATTTTTTAACATCCCTAATGATAGCATAAAACTTATAATAAGAAGTTGAAACCCTAAACCAAAACTTGAAACTATAGTCATAAACCATCTTGGTAGATGTTTGTCATGGCTTGCATTTTTGTCCATTCTGTAAATCACTTTGTCAAACCAACCGTAACAAAAATTATAGACCTTGAACCACTGATTGACATAATATTGTTTTTCACCAGGCATAGCAGTTGGTGCTTTACTTTCAAAAACTCGACTAGTTTTGTCTCCATTAAATTTGTTTCGAAAAATAACGTAATAATAATTGTATAAAGTCCCTTGAAGTTGAAATGCGAAAAACCCAATTAACATTACAATCCATGAACTATTATTTACGTAACAGATAGATCCTAAAATGAAAAAATTTAAAATAATGTCCGATACGGAATCAAAATAACGCCCGATATAAGATGGAGTCTGCCTTATTCTAGCTAATTCGCCATCAGCAGCATCTAAAATAGATTTTATAATTATAAATAAAGAGGCAGCTGTAAACTGATTATTTAAAATTAATATAATTGAAGTGATGCCTGCAAAAATAAATAACACAGTAATATGTAATGGAGTCAAAGAACTACTTTTTAATGATTTAGCAATTAAACGTGCGGGAAGCCTGCCGTAATCAGAAAGGTCAAAAAATTTATATTCTTTTGGAACTTTAGACATTTTAATTAAATATTATACGAATAAATAAAAAGTTATCATAGTAATGGAACTTGTTTTATAAATATATCTGTATTTATCTAGAAATAGAGGGAGACTTTGGTTGTTAAATTCCCAGAGAGCTGCTTTTCCAAGTCTTTTACTTCAAATTTATCTCATTAATTATATCCTCTATTTACCTTCTTAACAAAATCAACTTTTTATTCTGTATTTGTGTTGTATTCTCGCTGTTCTTTCACTGTATTTATCTTTTTTGAAAAAGATTGATTAATTAAAGTTCTCGCTGTTGTTCCGCTGTTAATTTTAATAAAGATTAATTAAAGTTTGAATAATTTTTGTTTATTAAAGTCTTAGATCATTGTTTAATACTCTTAGTGTAATAATTAATTACTATTAGTTATCTCTGTTTTGATATGGTCTATCACATAATTATATAATCCCTCAGATTCAAGTATAGATTTCAAGTTATAGAGTTGATAGAGGTCTTTGTAAAAGAGTTCGAGAACTGAGTCGTTGCATGTATTATAAAGTCCTCTTTAACAGAAAAGGGGGCTTTTTTTGATAAGTTGGAGAATACTGCAGTAAAATCTTTTTAAACAATCTTTTCATTTTTAACATAACTTCTGATTATTCTTCTAGCATCTCTATTATCATTTTGTTTAATAAGTTTCTTTTTTAAATATTCATAATCTTTTATTCTACAATTTCTAGGTATAAATCCAAATCCTTTATAAACGCCGTTTTCTATAAAAACAAATCCTATTTCTTTACTATTTCTACCACTTGTAAATAATGGTTCATTCAATTTTTTTGGTTGAGTGGCCATTATAAATTTCAGCACTCTCTTATTGTATTCCTCATTACTTTCTATATTACAACAAACTCCGAGGCATTTTTTTATTTGGAAGTAAAAACAACTGTTTTTACCTTTTTCTAAATCGCAATACTTCAAACAGAATTGGTTAGTTTCTACAATATATTTAAGATGCTCTTTGGCTTTTTTACTTCCTTCATAAGTGATTAATGGATTGGTTACTCTCTTTAGGTAATCTATCTTGAGTTCAATTATTCCATCTTTATTAGTGAGGTAGGTCAAAGCATAGTTTTCCCCAATTCTTTTTTGTTTTCTATTGAATATGGGATAATGTTTTTTAATTTCAGCAGATTCTAATAGTTGAGCAATTAAATCCGAACCCGTTATAGTGTAGGTTACCCTAGAGGCTTCTTGGCATAGTTTTATTTCTTTTTTAGAACTATTTCTAAAGTGACTAATCACTCTGTCCTTTATTTTAATTGATTTTCCAACGTAAATAATTTTATTATCATTATTCCAAAAATAATACACCCCTATTTCGTTTGGTAAATAATCTAAATCTTTTTCATGTAGATATTTTGAAACCGTTAATTGTTTATTGTGAATTTCATTTTCAATAAAAATACCATTAGATTTTTCAAAAAGTAATTTAAATAATTTAAAAGTTGCAAAAGCATCACCTTTTGCCCTATGCCTTCCATGAATAGGTATTTTTAGATCTGCACATAGTTTACCTAATGAGTAGGATTTATAACCGGGAATTATTTTTCTAGATAACTTAACAGTACAAAGTTTTTTCCTTTTAAATGAGTATCCTAATTCTTTATATTCATTTTTAATAACATTAAAATCAAAATTCACATTGTGTGCCACAAATATTGAATCTCTTGTATTATCTAATACTTGTTTGGCTATTTCAAAAAACTTTGGAGCATCTTTTACAGTTTTATCAGAAATCCCAGTTAATCTTGTTATGTTTCTTGGAATGGTGGTTGAGGGATTTACTAATGAATGAAATTCTTTAATAATAGTCTTTCCATCTGTTGAGAAAATAGATATATCTGTGATTTTGTTTTTTGGATAACCGGTTGTCTCAACATCTATGATTGAAAATATCATAATTAAATGTACTAATGATATTTTTCTAGATTTAGCATATTTAATTATTTCTCGAACACTATTTTAATATTAATTGGAGATAAAAAAAATTAAATCAATAATTTATGGTGTTTAAAAAAATATAGCCATTAAGAATCATAAAAAAAAAGGCCGGCAATGAAATCCACAAACCGTCTTTAAGTTTAATTCTTACAATTAACCCTAGAAGCATTTGAAAGAACAAACCCAAAGAAGAAATTATTAAAATAGGATGGTAGGCTAATCCAACAAGTAACCCTGTAGCTCCTAAAAACTGAAATAATATTACAATTAACCCTAATTTTTCTAAATTAAATCGCTTGAATTCGCTTTTCATATGAGGAGAAATAAAATAAGAAAGCACATAGCTAAAAAAAGAAAAACTTGAAACCAGAATACATGTTGTACTAAAATCTATTGCCATTTCTTATTAAGGCATTGAAAAATAGGCGATAATTAAAGACAAAATTAGCAATACTAATGAAGGTAAATGTTTGATGAAAGTGTTTTTTATTTTGAAATGAAAAAATTGAGCAGAAATCATAAACCCACCCATTAATAAGGACGGAATGAAAACAAATTTTGGAAACCAAACCCCTACAATAAGTAAAGTTGATAATGTTATTTTACTTGCTCCAACCAAATTCCTAGTTATATCGCTTAAACCAAAACTTTTGAATTCTTTAAGGACGTTATGAAATCTAAATATCCATACATAATAAACAGAAAAAGCTACTGCAAACTGTGCCAATTTTATAAAATCTTCCATTGTTAAATTTTTTTAATTCAGTTTTAAAACAAATTAACAATTAAAAACTTTATTATATAATTTAGTTTAATTTTATTTAACCTTTATAAAAACTAAACTCTGATTATGAATTGAATTATTAAAAAATTGAATCAATGTTAGTGCTTATATTTACCAAAATTAGATTAAGAATGATAAATAAGCTTTAAATTGGCTCTGAATAACCACTTTTATTAATCTTAAGTATGGATACATCTTTTATCTAGGATTATAATCTGCTTTCAATAACACTAATTTTTTAATGAAAGATTTATTTTCTTTCCAACTTTTTTCTTTATTGAACTGTACGAAACTCCCTGCACAATGAATGGTAAAATAATCTCCATTATATATACTTAAATGATAATAAGGTATCGTCCATGCATAAGTATATGTCCCTTGATTAATGTGAAGAATAATTCCTTTTGGTCTTATTTCTATATTTCCGTATTGTAACCCACTAACCTTAAGTTTTAAATGATCCATATTTTCACTGAAGTGTTCTATCACCATTCTTCTAGAACCAATACCTCCAAGTTGCAATTTTTTTATTAGTGAGTAAGCATCCCCCATTTCCTCGTTTATGAGTTTGTCAGTTTCTTTGTCTTTGTAAGAAATATTGTAGATCGCCATTAGTTTTAAAGGGTTTTTAGAAAGTTATCCGCTGTTATTAAATGTGTTTCCCTTTTAGAAATATCCATTTTGTCAAAACTGCTGATTAGCATTCTCATTCTAGGATTTTTAAGGAAAAATTCTCTTTGCTTATCCATAAAGTTCCAAAATAGTGCATCCCAGATTTTACACCAATCACCCTTTTTATAATTACTCATTTTCAAAATATAGTTACTACTACTTATATAGGGTTTAGTTGACATTAACCCACCATCAGCAAATTGACTCATTCCATATACATTAGGAACCATAACCCAATCATAAGAATCAATAAATAGCTCCATATACCATCGATATACTTCATCAGGATCGAATTCACATAGCAGCATAAAATTTCCAATAATCATTAGTCTTTCAATATGATTAGCATAAGCAGTATGATTGATTTTTTTTATAGTATCGTCAACAGGTTCAATTCCTGTTGTTCCATTATAAAATGAAATAGGTATTTTTCTTTTAAATCCCCAAAAGTTTTTAGTTCTCTCTTCTACTCCTTTACAAATGTAAACTCCTCTTATAAATTCTCTCCAACCTATAACCTGTCTAATAAAGCCCTCACATGAATTAATTCTTATATTATTAGAATAAAAATATTCTATGGTTTTATCTACAACAAATTTTGGAGAAATTAAGCCAGAATTCATTAAAGGAGATAATATGCTGTGATTGATAATTGATTTTTCTTTCAATACAGCGTCCTCATAGGGGCCAAATTCATCAAATCTTACATTTAAAAATTGTTTCAGCCATATTTCAGCAGTTTCAAAATCAGTTGGATAAATAAATTCCTCATTTAATTCTCCATTATTGGTAGCATAATATTTATTTACATACTCAATTGCCTCTTCATGGTTTTTTGTTTTTCTTGAAAATTTAATCTTTGGAGTCTTTTTATTTTTTGGATATTTTTCCCTATTTAGATCATCATAGGTCCATTTACCACCTGCTGGCTTCTGATTATTTTCTAATAGAATATTGAGTCTAACTCTTTCAGATTTGTAAAAAGAGGTTTGAAATAATTTCTTTTTATCTTTTCTGAAGAAAGTTGCTAGATCATCTTTTGAATTTATAAAAGCAGGATTATTGTAGAATTCAATATTTATATTTTGCTTTTCACAACTTTCCTTTAATCTTCTTTCTAAATAGTTATCTTCAGGATCGATACATTTAATTAGTTCAACTTCTTTGCTATCTTGATTTTTTATAAATTTTCTTATGTCTGAATTTTCGTCATAAGAGTTAATATAATATACTTCGAATTTTTTATTTTTTAAAAAATCATAGTAGTTCCTCATAGAACATCTATGGAAAAATATTTTTTGTTTATGAAAATTATAATGATTAAAAAACAAACTTTCTTCAATAATGAAATGTTTAAAATCTTGACTTAGTAATTCAGAGTTTTTGAAAAGCTGATTTGGAAAAATTAAGTTAATTGGTTTCATTAATAATAAATTTCAAATGGTAATCCTTTTTCATCATATTTAGGATATTGTGTTATTTTTCTTTTGCCATTTTCACTCCATTTTTTTACACTAAGAGCAAGAGATATAGCATCTAAAATATCATCTCTTTTTATATTTTCATTTTTGTATTGATGGTAATTTTTTTCTAGAATATCTTCAGTGTTTTTAATAAACTTTTTTAATATAAAAACCCTTTCATTCATTCCCTGCTTTGTTTTTTTATTATTTTTTAGTGGCACTCCATTGTTTAAATTTATAAAGCAAAATTCGGGATGGGATTCATGAATGTTCAGCTGCTTATTTTTGTTTTTGATTAAAAATTCATCCACTTCCTTTATCTTATTAGTAATGTTCCATGATTGGATTGATATACTTTTGTGTAGTATTTTTTTATTTATTTCTTTGGCTTGAATGTAATTATTTGCTCTTACAGCTTTTCTACATGGAGCATTAAAGACACTACTTTTTTTTCCTTTGGGTAATTTTTCTCTTAACTTTTGGTCTATTTTTCTTTGAATTGATTTTGAAGACAGACCTATTGGAATATCTATAAATATTCTACTTTCATCATTTAAAAAATGCATTATATTCTCTATATCATTACAAGTTCTAATGGTTAATTGGTTTTTTGAATCAATGAAGCAAACACACCAATTGTCAAGAAATCCATCAATTCCAATATTCATTTTGTTTAACTCTTTATATTCAAATTTAAACAAAACATGTGATTTTACCATATTTGTTTAATTAATTTTGGAAATTTTGGGTTATATATTGTCCTTATTATTGATATGTTTTATTACGTGGTAAGTTTATTCTGTCTATTCAAATTACAGGGGGACTTATTTCTTAAATAACAATCATACTGGATGTAATTACACAATAACTCATTTAAATTTATATTATGGTATTGGATGGGTAGATAGTGTACTAGGGATAAGAACAGCTAACTATAGTATGGTAGTCACACATTCGACAATATCTAGAAGTCTTATTAGCTCAACTGACACTACACTTAATTCATTGGATTTTAATTAAGTGAGAGTTGAATAATTAATTAACTAATCTTCCTTTAAATTCTTAAATTATTTGAATTAATGAAATCATTGATTTAGCTTGACAGAAAGGATATTAAACTCATTTTTTGCACCTTTTATCATTACAATTTGCTTTTTAATTTCATTAAGAGCTTGATTTGAGTAGGTGTTTTCACCAATCCAAATCTTTTGATTGTTTTTACTTTTATCAATAAATTTCCTTTTGTAAAAAAGAAGCAATTTATTAGCTTTTTCAACCTTTTCAATTAATATATTCATATCATTTAACACTATTAACTTGAACTTATATATGCTGTCGTTAATAAATTTTTTATTGTAGGCGTTTTCAAGCTTAGCTCTGTATAAATCTACATTTTTGAATATTTCTTGAATAGATGATTTAAGTGATTCTTGATTCTTTTCAATCTCATTAATGAATTCTGTTTTATCCATTGGTTTCAATCCAATGTTTTTAATGTTTTTGCCAATTTGATTTGAATAATTTGTATATTTTTTAGTTACTGCATTTACTTCTTCCCCTTTTTGAGATATTTGCTTTTTTATATTTTTAATTTCATCCCATTCTGGTTGATTGGACTTAATTTTGGTTTTACCATTAGTTATTTTTTCAAATCTTTTTTTTAGCGCAAGAACTTCCTTTTTTTTATAGTTAATAGCTTTAAAAGCATTATCAAAATGCTTCATTTCTTGAGATAGAGATTTAAAAGGTTCTAAATTTATATCTAAAATAAATCCTAATAAATCTTTGTATGTATTAGATTTAGTTTTATAGTCACTTTTAGCCTTTTCTGTTATATTGTTAATTTGAGTAATTTTTTTCTTAAAATTATTTCTAATTTCAATGGTGTTATAATACATTACACAAGAATTCAAGACCATAAATATTAGTAATAAAAAAAACATTGATGATGTTTTAATTTTGGTTAAAATTGACATTTCAGAATGTGTTATAGATTTATATTAAAATATAAAGATAATAATTGCAAAAAAGCCATTACTCCATTTGCTTTCTTAACTAAGTCAAATAATACTTCTGTTTTTGTTTAATTTAGCAAACTTTAATAATTAATTATATCCATGAAAAAATATTTCATTCTAGTTCTAATTTTGTCTTTTAGCTCAATATTAGTATTCCCACAAAAAAAGTCTTCCAAAAAATCAAAATCTAAAGTGGAGACACCTAAAAAAGATAAAGACGCAATTAAAAAAATTAGCGAGGTCACCAAAAAATCAAAAAAAATTGAAGGATTATTTGACTTGTACCAGGATACTGTGAACGGCTCTATTAAGATGGTTATTAAAGATGACCAGATTGGAAACGAGTATATCTATTTCAGTCAAATAGCAGATGGTGTATTAGATGCAGGAAGCTACAGAGGATCTTATAGAGGCTCTAAAGTTTTTAAAATTGAAAAATATTTTAATAAAATAGAGTTTATAGTTCAAAATACATCTTCTTATTTTGATCCCAATAGTGCATTATCTAAATCCTCTTCTGCAAATATTAGTAAAGGAGTTTTGGCAAGTTTAAAAATTGAGGGTATTAATAAGAAAGAAGGTCTTTTTTTAATAAACGCTGATCAACTTTTTCTGAAGGAAACATTCTCTCAAATCAAACCAACAAGATACCCCAAACAATCTCCTACAGCTTTTACCTTGGGCACCCTAAATAAAGAGAAAACAAAAATAAATTCTATAAGAAATTATCCAAAAAATACTGATTTAGCAATTGAATATGTTTACTCTAAAAACAGTGTGCTAAACGGAGGTTCTAGAGCCGTTTCTGACGGAAGGAATGTAAGTATTAAGGTTTTTCACAGCTTAATTGAAATGCCAGAAAATGATTATGAAATTTTAGTTGACGATCCAAGAGTCGGTTATTTCACTACAAAAGTTACCGATATGACCTCTACAAGTTCAACACCTTACAGAGATTTGGTTCATAGATGGAATCTTAAGAAAAAAGATCCATCAGCAGCTATTTCCGAACCTGTAACTCCTATAGTTTGGTGGATGGAAAATTCAACTCCTAAAGAGTGGCGTCCAATAATCAAAGAAGCTGTTTTACAATGGAATTTAGCTTTTGAAAAAGCAGGCTTTAAAAATGCAATGGTAGTTAAAATGCAACCGGACTCTGCTGATTGGGATGCTGGAGACATAAGATACAATGTCCTAAGGTGGACTTCTTCTCCTCGTGCACCATTTGGAGGATATGGTCCAAGGTTTGTAAACCCTAGAACTGGAGAAATTTTGGGAGCGGACATAATGTTAGAGTATGTACATTTTACAAATAGAGTTTTATATGAAAAAGTTTTCGATTTAAAAATAGTTGAAAAGGAGTTTGAGGCTCCAATATTTCATAAAGATATGAATAAAGCTTCTTGCTCTATGGGTCATTTCTTTCAAGAAAACACCCAATTTGGAAGTGCTGTTCTATTAGCTGAAAATGCGACTGATTTAAAGTTGAAAAGATTAAAAAGAGAATCCATGATGGCTTTAATTATGCATGAAATTGGACATACATTGGGACTCAACCACAATATGAAAGCCAGTCAATTATTTTCTCCTGAACAATTAGCTGACTCTAATTTTATTAAAGGGAAGTGCCTTACTGGTTCAGTAATGGATTATGCAGCAATTAATTTAACAAGAGATAGAAGTAAACAAGGCCAGTTTGAAGATGTAGCTGTTGGTCCATATGACATTTGGGCTGTTCAGTTTGCCTACACACCTTTTAGTTCAGAAAAACAGAAAAACGATTTGTTAAATCGTTCAACAGAACCTGAGTTAATATTTGGAAATGATGCAGATGATATGAGATCGCCTGGCAAAGCAATTGATCCTAGAGTAATGGTTGGAGATTTATCCAACGACCAAATAACTTATTCGAATAATATTTTTGAACTGGTGGATGAAATGATGAATGAGGTGAAGACCAAATTTTCAATTGAAGGGGAATCTTATCAAGAATTAAGAAGAGTATATTATGTTTTAAATAGACAACGATCCAAAGCTGCAGGAGTTGTTTCAAGGTTTATTGGAGGAGTTTATGTAGACCGTGCAATGGTTGGGCAAAAGGGGCAGACCATGCCTTACACTCCAGTTTCTTTTTCAGATCAAAAAAGAGCAATGGAAACTTTGTCAAAATATGTTTTTTCACCAGATGCTTTTAATTCTCCGAACGATTTGTACAATTATTTAGCCATGCAAAGAAGAGGATTTGATTTTTTTAAAGGAACTGAAGATCCTAAAATTCACAATCAAATATTGAGTTATCAAAAAAATGTTTTAAAACATATTCTTCATCCCAATACTTTACAAAGAATTGTCGATTCTGAATTATACGGCAATAATTATGGATTATCATTGATGATGACAGATTTGAACAATGCTATTTTTAAGAAGGATGCACAAACTAATGTAAACACCTTTAGACAAAATTTACAAATTGCTTATACCAAAAATCTAATTTCTATGGTTTCGGGAAGCAGTACAGAAAAATACATATCTACTGCTAGATCTATGGCTATTTACAATCTTAAAAAGATAAATAAAATAGCAATTAATAGTTCTGGAGACATCTCTACTAAAGCTCATAGATTACATTTAAGAATATTAATAGATAACGCTTTAAAAGAAATTAAAGGGTAAATATTTAAGAAACAATTTTTTCTTTTACTTATGAAAAACATTAAAGAATTAATATGTAATGAATTAATTTTTAGTCAAAAGCAGAAGATTAAATCATTAGAACTTTTAATTAATTCTACAACTGAGTCTAGAGATACTGCCAATAAAAGTTCAGCTGGAGATAAACACGAGACATCAAGAACTAAAATCCAGACGGAAATAGATAATTATTCTAGGCAATTAGAATTAGTTCTTAATAATCTTTATTTAATTGAGCAAGTAGACAACTCAAAGAAACACAATGTAGCAACTCAAGGCTCTTTGATAACAACAGATAAGGGTATTTTTTTTATATCCATTGGGATTGGAAAATTAGAAATTGAATCAAATAATTATTTCATAATATCGCTACAATCACCCATTGGATCCGTAATGAAGGGGTTATCAAAAAATGAAACATTTTCATTTAGAGGGATTAAATATTCTATAAAAAACATAGAATAAATGCTGCCTTTGCTTCAATAATTTGTGTATTTATTACACTTATATAGTTTTTATTGCTCTAAATCTCCTCATATAGAGAAAAAAAATTAACAAAAATTTGGAAACCTGTTGAATTAATAATTAAATTCGTTAAACAAACGATAAATTTTAAATCTAATATGGAAACTTTAAACAATATGTTACTCGCAGTCCCAGTAATGGAGACTGACGATTATGTCGGTTTTACATTTTTTGTAGGATGTATGGCCATGATGGCGGCTTCGGCTTTCTTTTTCTTATCAATGAATTCTTTCGATACAAAATGGAGAACTTCTATTCTGGTCTCAGGACTCATTACTTTTATAGCAGCAGTTCACTACTATTATATGCGTGACTACTGGGCTTCAGGAAATGGTTCTCCTGTATTCTTTCGTTATGTAGATTGGATACTTACTGTACCATTAATGTGCGTTGAATTTTACCTAATTCTAAAAGCAGCTGGTGCAACTAAAAAATTAATGTGGACTCTAATTGGAGCTTCAACAGTAATGTTAGTTACTGGATATTGGGGAGAAGGTGTAGATAGAGACAATGCATGGTTGTGGGGATTAGTCTCAGGACTTGCTTATTTTTACATTGTATATCTTATCTGGTTTGGAGAAGCAAAAGCTTTGGCTACTTCTGCAGGTGGAGAAGTCTTAAAAGCTCACAATATATTATGTAAATTTGTACTTATTGGTTGGGCTATTTATCCAATAGGATATATGGCTGGAACATCTGGATGGTACGGTGGTGAAGGTGATATTTTTGGTTTCACCATAGCTATGGATGTAGTTTACAACATTGGTGATGCTATTAACAAAATCGGATTCGGTTTAGTTGTATATAACTTAGCAGTTGCTTCATCTTCGAAGTAATTAAAACCTAAAGTATTTTAAAGGAGGGCTTGCCCTCCTTTTTTTATTCTATTTTTAAATAACTGATCTTCCATTAGTTCTTTTATCTATGATGGCAAACTATTAAAAAGGTTATTTGTTGATTACTTCTCATGTCAAATTTAAGCCCCAAAGGCTATAGAAAATTTAATTTTAGAGTTTTAACGAGCCCAGATTCATTAAAAACAGAGATTAAGTAATTTCCTTTTTTTAATACTCTTTTTTCAATTGTTAAAACTGGAGGATAAACACCATTATAATCTCTAACCATTTCACCTTTTTGGTTAAATATTTTGACGTCAAACCTGTTTGCAACTGAATACGGAAGATGCAATGTTGCATTATCTTGAGCTGGGTTAGGATATAAATTCCAATTTGAATATGCAGAATCTGTATTAAAAGTCTCTATTGCCGACCAATCACTCCAATTTAAACCCTTATCTCTATACCTAAATCTCCAGTAATATTTTTTGTTAGGTAAAAGCGTATTTATTTGGTGTTCTGTTAAATTGTTCCCCTTTAATAAATCAACTTCTTTATAGATATTCTGATATTGAATCCAATGATCAATTATTGGGGAGCTAAAAGATGTTGAATCTATACTAATTTGCCACTGAGTAGCACCATGGCCATCATCATCGGAATCATAAAAAGGTGAGCCTTGTAATAAAAACCCATCTGGACTTACTATATTTTTATTTACAGGATTTTGAGCAATTGGGGTAAGAGGGTTAATAGGATTAAATTTTATGCAAATACTGTCTTCCAAAGTATTGTTTTTAGACTGGTATTGATCTCCTAAACTAAATCTTTTCAAAACAAAATAAGGATTTGAACCAGCTTTAACTTCAACTAAAACAAATCCATATTCATCTTGACTAATGGAATATTCTTCAAAATCTTGTTGGAAATATTCTTCCCAATAATCAATATTACCCCCAGCTGAGGCAACGTTAACCATTAAATGTCTATGGTCTTTAGATTGTCCTCTAGAGTAACCGTGTGTATGTCCAAAGAGATGAACAGATGGTTTGCCAGAAAGATTTGTGAAATCTTCGAGCTTATTAATCACAAGTCCAGTAAAATCTGTATTCCCTACTGGCCATAGTTCAGAATGATGAGGATGATGAAGTTGTGCAAACACAAAATCAATAACAGTATCGTTTACAGTACTATTTAAAACACTATCTAACCATTCTAATTGTGTTGGAATTTGATAATCCCAGTTTGAATCCATTCCAATAATTCTAATGTTAGATTGATCCATAAACCACCAATGCTCTTTAAAACCACTACTACCATTCTTTGGAAGGTCAAAATAATCAAAGAAATATGTAGAATTATTTTCATGATTACCTAAAACTGGATATATAGGAACGTAACTAAATAAATTTTTACCAGCATCGAAAAAATCATGGACCCACTCTTCATGATTATTTCCATTATCAACTAAGTCTCCAGGGATGAGTACCATCTGTAAGTCATGACTTAGTGAGCCATTAAAATTATTTTCAATATGACTAATTATTCCATTATCAATAATATTTTGAAAAACATCAGGATGACTGTTGTCTTTTTGCATGTCACTTATGGCTATCAATCTGATTGATTTCTCTGCTAATGAAATGGATGGAGTAACAAAGGATAAAATTTTAGAGGAGTAAGAACCGTTAATAGCTTTATAATTATATAATGTATTAGAAATAAGGTTTTCTATTGTTGCTGAATAAATGCAAGTATTGGTTGAAGATTGAATTGATGACGCTAAAATAGAATGGCTAAATGACAAACTTTCTCCCCATTCCAAAACGCCAGAATCACAAGCATTTGCTTCCCATACGATGGTTGCCTTATTAGAAGATAAATTTTGCAAAAATGGTTGTATAATTTGTTGAGCTGTGCCAAAATAAATATGAAACAGAAAAATAAATGTTAGAAGCAACTTCATACTATGAATATATCAATTTAAATATATAATCAACTTAATATTATTTTCAAATATTTTGTTTAACATTTAAATTTAAAAACTAAACAAAATTAATAATTTTAGTATATTTGTTTGGTCAACAATGAAAACTACACTCTACATATTTTTGGGAATATTATTTCTTTTTATAGCTTGGCAATTTTATGGTTACTTTACTAATAAAAAATACGAAACTCTCTCTAACGAAATAATTGGATCTATAAATTCTGTTGACTTTAAAATTTACGAACAGTATACCACAGCCTCAGTTAGTACCAAGTCCTATAATATGAGTTCTGCTAGTAGTAATTTTCCTGTTTTGGCAAACTATATTTTTGGAGGCAATAAAGATAGTATACAAATGGCAATGACTTCTCCTGTTTTATACAATATGAGTAACAAATCCTCATTTTCTTTTATCATGCCAAAGGAATTTGAAATAAATAATCTACCCTCTCCCAATACAGAAAAGATATTTTTTGAAACAGTAAAAAATCAATGTATCGCAGTAATAAAATTTAGCGGATTTGCTAACGAAAAAAATTGTGCAGCGAAACATTTAGAGCTATTAAATATTCTTAAGAAAAACAATATTGAATGCAATAATGATTTTATGATTGCTGTTTATCAACCTCCTTACCAAATTATTAACCGAAAAAATGAAATTTGGGTGAAAGTAAATACTCAAGAGGTAAAAAATATAATTCTTAAAAAATGACTCTTTTTCGTTCTATTTTCCATTTCAAATCCCCGAATTGTAGAAAATGCAGCCTTTTTATAAATAGCAATCTTATAAGCTAAGAGTCCTCAGTAAAATCCATGAAAGGTATTCGAAATGCAATTTAAAATTTTCTTTAGAACCAGGATTTTTCCAAGGAGCTGCTTATGTAAGTTATGGCTTTCAAGTTTTGAATTCTCTTATTGTTTTTAATTTACTATTTTGGTTTACAAGTATTTACTGTAAAAATATTATCTATTTTATATTGGGTTTTATAATAATTTTAACACCATATTTTGTTGTAGTCTCTTGATCGGTTTGGATCCATATGTTTGTAAAATATAGGGCTAAAAATTCTTAATTTTTATTAGTAAGGTTGGGATATTTTGCAAGCATATTAAACCTATTCATTCGTTGCAATAACAGAGGATATAAATTAAATATAAGATTAAATATACTCAACCATATAAAGTGCTCAATTAGTCCATATTTTAGATACAACAGCTGAATAGATAAAGGAAATATCCCCGAAATAATATGAGAGGTTTCAGATTGTTTAGTTTCTTCAATAAAAGTAAGAAGATAATCTTTTGCTCTTCCTTTTAAATAAACTCGATTATTCAGGTGTCTAAAAAAAGAATTTATAAGCAAAAGTCTAAATATATTAACTCCCAAATACTTGAAATATTTTTTGGTTTCATAATTCCGTTTCAAATAAAAATTATTTGGCATTCTAACATATTTAAATGTTTGAAAAAATAAAAATCCAACCAACATTAAGTCCCAAACTTGTAAAAAGTTAAATAGAACAATTTCCCAACTACTTGTTAACTTTATTGAAAACTTAAATAAATAAAATGAAATTGAAAAAACAATTGCATACAACAGCCAAAGAGCAATTATTTTTTGATGAAAATTGAGTTTGTAAAACATGTTTATTTTTTATTCATTCTTTGGTAAAAGTTTTCACGAATATTCATCCAAAATAGATTGTAATCTAGAGCATGGTAATTTCCTTTTAAAAATTTATTATATAGTCTAAAAAGAGGAAAATTTTCAATTTCTACCCATAATAACCCATTATCAACTTTTGCACTCAATATTTTTTCTTTCTTTAACTTATTGCCTCCTCTTATTATTTTATAATTATTAAATAAAATTCCTTTGTGCATATTGTTTAGACTTGCTACTTCATTGTTTCTCCAAGTTATTGGATTGGTTGCCGAAATAAAATCACTATTAGTATGGGGATAGGAGTTTCCATAGGGAAAAGAATTCCAAGACAAGTAACAGTTTAAATCTTTCGGGGATTCACAAATAGGATAGCCATTAACAGCAAAGTTTTCTACAAAAAAATCCCCTACGAAATAACAAAGTTTAATTTTTTTTAAAATGGAATCATTTAGTAATATATAGTCGTTTAATAATTTTTGTAAATGGTGGGTTCCTTGGCTGTGACCTGCCAAAACAATTCTATTTCCATTGTTAAAATTTTCAAGATAATATTTAAATGCATTTTCAACATCTTTATATGCAAAATCAAAAGCTTTTAGTCCATTTATATTATCCTTGTAGCCATAATAGTGCATTTGCCTGTAGTAAGGAGAATATATATTTGCCAAACTAGAAAAAACAGAAGCCTGATTCTTAAGTGCCAAATGATAAATCTTTTTATTGGATTTTTTATTGCTAAAATCTGCATTCCAATCTATGCCATCAAAATATAAAGTAGGATAGACATAAAAAACATCTACAGAGTCTAAAGTTAGTGTGTCATTTAAAAGATTTTTTGGTTTTAAATCAGAATAATCACTTTTTTCAGGATGAGCAGCCCAATGGTCAATATTGCTATAGTTAGGAGCTGGTTTGGGAACTTCTTCCTCAAAAGAATTTAAGGGGAATTTGTTTGCACAAGAACTTAAAACGAATAAAAAAACTGAGAACAGTGTTATTTTTTTCACGTCTACTAAGTTATTATTTTTATAATTTAACACTTGATTTTATTTCTCAATTTTAAATATGAATATT